>Ga0315282_10002282_pt1 | contig 35501 bp, 20 predicted proteins | sample YL17G07_20_MG_FD_203693 | JGI IMG/M metagenome (GOLD analysis project Ga0315282, IMG submission 203693) | Sediment microbial communities from Yellowstone Lake, YNP, Wyoming, USA - YL17G07_20 | ecosystem: Environmental > Aquatic > Freshwater > Lake > Sediment | place: USA: Wyoming | collected...
CTCTTCTCGCCAAGAGCCCCGGCGGTATCGATTTTGTGGACTGTTCCGTGGAGGACAACCGTGACCGTCCGCTGCTCACGATTGAAGAGCCGGAGGGTGAGCACGGTCTCGCCGAGATCACCGGGACCATTCGTGCCCGAAACCCCTTTGGCGTGCGGATGCTTCCGGGGGAAAAGCACCCTGGCGTGACGCTGGCGGTGAAGGAATCCGGGTGGTAGAGGGAGCGTCCGCGCCATGACCCGCGGCCGTGAAAGTGTGCTGGTGGAGGATTCGCATGAGCCGGTCTTTCAAGCGATCGTATCCGGGTTCGCCGGCGAGGTTGCGCAGTTCGCCCGGATCCGCGCGCTCGTCGTACAACTCCACGCCCTTGCGGCCTCCATCCCACTCGGTATAACGCCAGCGCTCCGTGCGCACGGAGTGGCCGAGATAGGTGAGATCGCTGGTCAGCCGCGTCCGGTCGGGATGCCGGCCCACGCTGCTGTAAGCCGCCGGCTTGCCTCCGTGCGCCGGGTCGTTGACGGCGTGAACCAGGCTCATGCCGTCCAGGCCCGCTGGGCGTGGGATGCCGCACAATTCGGCCAGCGTGGGATACAGGTCGATGAACTCCACCAGGCCACGGCACGTTCGGCCCATGCCTTTGGCCCCGGGGGCATGAATCATCAGCGGAAGCCGCGTCGACTCCTCGAACAGCGTCATCTTGTGCCACATTCCGTGCTCGCCGGTGTGATAGCCGTTGTCGCTCAGAAAGACCACCACCGTGCTGTCCCAAAGTCCGGCCACGTTGAGCGCGTCGAGCACAATTCCCGCTTGCGCATCCATGAACGAGATGCAGGCATAATAGGCGGCCCGGTATAAGCGAGTCTCCTGCTCGGTGGGCGGCCGTTGCTCGGCCAATTCGTACCAGGCCGCTTCCGGAATCGATTTCGCATAGCCCTCCGGAACCTTGGGAACCGGGATCTTCGCGGGATCGTAGAGATCGAAGTATCGCGATGGCGCGGCGTAAGGCGAGTGTGGAGCGTGGAAACCGACGCCCAGGAAGAAGGGCTTTTTGTCCCTGGCGAAACCGCGGATCAGATCCGCGCACCTGCGCGCGGTGCGGCCGTCGGCGGTCTTCTCGTCGGCGACATTGAGCCGTGCCCATGCCATCGTATGGTTGCGCGGCTTGGGCATCTCGTGCGATTCGATGATCGTCGTCTGGTTGCGCGGCTTCGGCATCTGGTCCCCTTCGATCACCGCCGCGGGGCCGGTCTTCACGCCGCCTCCGGTTTCCATCAGGTCCCAACTGCGCGGATCTTCGTGCTCGGGGCCGTTGTGGAAAATCTTGCCGATGCCGGCGGTGTACCAACCGTTCCGCCGGAATATCTCCGGCAGCATGACGGTGTCGGGCATGTACTTTCGGAGGGGGGTATGGAGCGTCCAGATGCCCGTCTTGTCCGGCCGCAAGCCGCTGAGAAGCGAAGCGCGGGACGGCGCGCAAAGTGGGAACTGGCAATAGGCATGATCGAACAAGACGCTGCGCCGGGCCAAAGCGTCCAGATGAGGGGTCTTCACGATGGGGTTACCGTAGCACCCGAGCGCGTTGTTGAGATCGTCGGACACGATCAGAACTACGTTCTTACGCGGACTCGCTGCCGCAGCCATGAAAGGAGCAATACCTGCAGTTGCTAAGAATTGTCGCCGATTCATGCGCGTATAATACACCGTAGCCGAATGAATTTGTCTAGAGCATCAGCATTCGAACGTCTTCACCCGCCGTGAACCGCGCTTCACAACAATTGAATTGCAAGCACGCGCTCGTGCTGCGAGAATCCGCCGCAGGACAGGCGGAAATTCCCAGGTGGGTCTTATTTGCGAGGCAGGGCGAAAGCCGAAGCTGCTCTGAAAAATTCGGAAGATGCGGTTCGGGGGGTGCACGATGCGTTCGATCCGATTGCTTGAGCTCACGATTCTCTGTTTGTTGCCGCTAGTTCTCGTTCCAAGCAAGCTAAGCGCGCAAATCGGCGGAGGGTCGATCGTTGGATATGTTACGGATCCTTCAGGCGCCGCCGTTCGCGGAGCGGCGGTTCATGCGGTGAACCTCGACACGAATGTCAAACGAGAGACTGTCGCGAACGAACGCGGCTACTACGAGTTCCCCTTGTTGCCGGCCGGCAATTACCGGCTGGAGGCGGAACTGGCGGGGTTCCAGCGTGCGGTGAGCGGCTCGCTCGCGCTGAACTCCGGGACACGTCCCCGCATCGACCTGAAGCTCGCTTTGGGCGAGGTCACGCAATCTGTGGAGGTGATCGCGTCGGCGCCACTTGTCAATGCCACGACCACGGATTTGGGTATGGTGATGGAGCGGGCTAAAGTCGAATCGCTTCCTCTCAATGGGCGGAACTGGCAACAACTGATCGAACTCCAGGCGGGTGTTGTGAATTCGTCGGGCGTAGCGCGCGGAGGAATGCAGTTTTACGGCGCATCCGCGCTCGGAAACAACCTGATGCTCGACGGTGTTGACATGTCCGCGGGCGAGAATTCGAGCGCGGCCAGCACCCGCAGCTCCGGTACAATTGTCATCAACACTGTCAGCCTGGAAGGCATTCAAGAGTTCAAGACGACCGGGAACGCATTTTCGGCCGAGTATGGACGCGCCGTCGGAGGAGTGGTGAACATTGTCACTAAGAGCGGTACGAACGGCTTTCATGGCGCCCTCTTCCATTACTTTCGGAACGACAAGCTGGACGCGAACGACTTTTTCTCCAACCGATCCGGACTGGGGAAGCCGCCCTTGCGATGGAACCAGTTCGGCGGCAACCTGGGCGGCCCGATACGGCGGGACAGACTCTTCTTTTTCTCGAACTATGAGGGAGCAAAGGTCCGGCGCAATCAGGCGCCGAGCGGCAACGTGCCGACGCCTCTCCTGCTCGATGCGGTGACGCCGGCGCTGCGGCAAGCGCTCGGCCGATTGCCAAAGAGCTTCGAGCCAACCAGCAGTCCGTATATCGGCTTCCACCGCAGGAACGATCGAAGCACGGTCGACGAGCAAACGATTCTCAACCGCGTGGACTGGAATCTCGGCGCACATCAGGTGGCGGGCCGATATAGCTACAATCGTCAGGACTCTCGCGAGCCAGATCTTATGGAAAGGGTGTCGCTGATATCGCCGCTGCGCCTCCACAACGCAGTTCTCCAGGACGGGTGGACCCTCAGTCCGTCGCTGCTCAACGAGTTCCGCTTTGGCGTGAATCGGGTGGACATGGACCGGCGGCAAACAGGGGTCGAAAATATTCCGGCCCAGGTGCAAACGGCGGGTGTGAACCTGAACCTCACCCTTGCGGCGCGGCTCCACGCCATGGCGGACATATTCACGGTGGCCGACAACTTCACCGCTATCAGGGGCCGTCACACAATGAAGACCGGCTTCGAGTACCGCAAAGTTAACGCCGACCGGTTCCAGGACAATGCCCCCCTTCATTACTACAACAACCTCAACGACCTGATCGCCGATCGCACGAATCGATTCAGGGTGGTCTTCGGCGGGCTGAAGCCTCTGGGCTACTCCACCTTCGGCGTTTTCGTTCAGGATGATTTCCGAGTGAACAGCCGGTTGCAGTTGAACCTGGGCCTGCGCTACGAGTACTTCCCGCCGCTTAAGGGCGCGTTCAATATTACCAGTGGCAACCCGTTTGGACCCTTCGGCCGGAATGATGAAGCGATGACGCGCGCGGATCGGAACGATTTCGGCCCGCGACTGGGCCTGGTTTATGACGCCCTTGGCAGCCAGAAGTTGGTGATTCGCGCCGGCAGCGGCGTCAGCTATGCGCCACCGGTACCGGACTACTATTACTCAATGGCCTATCTGGACCCGCGGATTCCCTTCAACCCGACTATCGCGACCGCGGACCTGCCGAAGGGCGTCACCACAACGTTCCCTCTCGACGCTTCCTTCGTACCGGCCGTCAAGCAGAATCCCAGCCTGCTTCCGGCTAGTCTCGTTTTGAGCCGTTCGATTCTTGATTACAACGCCCGCGACGAGTATGCCATGCAGTGGAATCTCAGCGTCCAATCTGCGATCACTTCGCAACAGACCGTTCAGATCTCCTACGCGGGCAATCGCTCGTTGAACGGTTCCGCCCTAATTCCGGTAAATCTGATCGATCCCGCGACCGGAAGACGCCCCGACCCCAGCATTGGGGATATTTACTTCCGTGAGAACGCCGGCCGGTTGACGTACCACGCGCTGCAGCTCTCGGCCAACCGGCGCATGTCAAAGGGGCTCAGTTTCGACGCCTATTATACGTTTGGAAAGACCCTGTCCTACTGTGGCAGCGATACGACAGCGACGACAGCGCAACCTGCCATCCAGGATCCGAACAATATCGCCGGCTCCTATGGACCCAAGATCGGGGAGGTGCGTCACCGGCTCACGGGCGTCTTTGGGTATCAACTACCGGCGACGATCCTTCAACACACTAGAGCGGCGAACACAATCTTGGGGGGCTGGAGCGTCCAGGGAATTGTCGGCCGGCGCTCGGGCCAGCCGGTCAACGTGTTGTCTGGTCGCGACTTCGTCGGCAACGGGCGCACGGAGGCACAGCGTCCGGACATCATCGCCGGAGTCAATCCCTATGTCCGGGAAAATCTTGTATGGTTGAACAAATCGGCATTCGACTTGGTGGCTCCCCAGGCACAGCGCCGTTTCGGCAACCTGGGCTATAATGCGCTGCGCGGCCCGGCGGCATTCACATTCGACGCGGCGTTGCATAAACGCTTCCAGATACGCGAGAAACAGTACTTGACCTTCCGGTTCGAGATGTTCAACGCTCTAAACCACCCGGTCATGGGTGATCCCAACAACACCGTCAGCAACCCGAGCTTTGGCTTGATCCAGAGCGCCAGCGGAGGGAGAAATATCCAGTTGGCGCTGAAGTACGCTTTCTGAGGCACGCGCAAGTACGGGAATTGCTCGTGCAGCACGGTGCACAAAAGGTATAAACTGCGCGGTTCAATGCGGCGCAATCCGGAGCTGAAAAGCAGTGTTATGGACCTGACCAGACGTACGTTCCTCGCAATGATGGCGGCCAGCCAAATCCTCCGAGCCAGTCCATTAAAGCCGAATATTCTGGTGATGCTCGCGGACGATCTGGGTTATGGGGATCTCGGCTGTTATGGCCAGCGGAGGATCCGAACGCCGAACCTCGATGGCATGGCGGCTCGAGGCATGCGCTTCACGCAGGCATATGCCGGCTCGACTGTTTGCGCTCCGTCGCGCTGCTGCCTCCTGACCGGACTCCACAACGGGCACGGCCGGGTGCGCGACAACCTTCCTCATGGAATTTTTCTGCAACCGGATGACCTTACCGTGGGGGAGGTCTTGAAGCAGGCGGGTTACCGCACCGGTGCGTTTGGAAAATGGAGCCTCGGCAATCCGGGATCGTGGGGGCATCCCAACATGCAGGGATTCGATGAGTTCTTCGGATACCTGGACCAGGATGCCGCACACAACTATTACCCGGAGTTCCTGTGGGAGAACGATCATGAAATCTTGCTGCAAGGGAACCGAGCCAACGCCCGGAGCATGTATTCACCGAACGTCGTCCTCGAACGCGTTACCGCTTTCCTTGAATCCAATCGAGGCCGCCCGTTCTTCGCTTACTGGACGCCGACGCTGCCGCACTGGTCGGATTATCCCAAGACTACGCCAAGGTCGCAGGACATCCCCAGCGACGCGCCGTATACGAGCGCAAGCTGGCCACAGGTGGAGAAGAACTACGCAGCCATGGTGACTTTGCTGGACCGTCAGGCCGGGATAATCCTGGATCTGCTGCGCAAGTTGTCCATTGAACGCCAAACGCTCGTGCTGTTCACCAGCGATAACGGTCCCTCCGCGGAATCGCTGCACCAACCGTCATTCTTTGAGAGCAGCGGATCGCTTCGGGGCGTGAAGCGGGAACTGTACGAGGGCGGCATCCGCGTGCCGCTGCTGGCCCAATGGCCCGACTCGATCGCCGCGGGATCCGTGAGCGAGACGGTATGCGCCTTTTGGGACTTTCTCCCTACCGCCGCGGAACTCGCGGGCTTGCCCGCCCCGAAGACCACGGACGGAATCTCCCTTGTTCCGGCCCTGCTGGGCCAAGCGCGGCGGGAACATGAATACCTCTACTGGGACTACGGCCACGTGAGAGAGCGCTTCTTGCAGGCTGTGCGCCGCGGCCAGTGGAAGGCCGTGCGAAACGGTTCGCAGGCGCCAGTGGAGCTTTACGATCTCGCTGCGGATCCGCGTGAGAGCCGCGACGTGGCGGCCGCGCAGCCGAAGCTTGCCGCGGAGTTGCAGGGGCTCATGGACGCGGCCATGACGCCGTCTCCGGATTATCCGATTCAAGACCGCACGAAAACGCAGGCTGTGAAATGACGCATCCCGCGCGCCGCTACCACTCGGATCCCGTCACGGCCAGCGTCACGCGTTCGTGTTTTTTGCCCAGGGCGGTGCGCACGCCAAATGGATTTCTAACGCGGATGTTTCCGGTAACATCGACGAGACTGTTTTCGCCTTCCTGCTCCTCCACGGTGAGCGCCGGCCGGTCGTAACGGTCTTCCAGGGAGCAATTGACAAAGTCGATGCCGCCCTGCAGTTTCGAGGCATTGGCCGCTGCGCCTATACCAATCCAAACCGGCGTCCAGGCGCCGCTGTATTTGCGGTTGTTTGCCACATTCCTCACCGCACAGTTCACGAATTTCACCCGGGCTGCGGCGGCCGACTTGTCGTTCACCTTGATGCCGTAGCCCTCGGTGTTCTCTACTACGCAGTTGCGGAATTCGATTAGCCCGCCTACGTCGTCGCGCACCTTGCTGACTCGAATTCCGGTCCCTCGCCGGCTCGATATGCGGCAGTTGTCAAACAGGATGGAAACATCGCCCGCTTCGGACCGCATGCGCGCAAGGTTCAACTCGATGCCGTCCCCATAGTTGTCCTCAAACCGGCAGTTGCGAAAAGTGATATCACGCAATCTCTGGTCGGCGCGATCGGGTTCGATGTCCAGCCCGGCTGCCGGCGGCGTACCCCACGTGTTCTTGAAAACACTGTTTTCGACGGTGAGCCCGTCCACCTCGATGACGCTTATGCCCTGACGATAGTGGTTATCGCAGACGACGTCCTGGATGCGGATGTTACTGCAATCCTGGACGTAAATGCCGTCGCCGCCGCTGTCGCGCAAAGCGAGTCCGTACACCCCGACGTTGGTGGCGCCGCGCAGCCTGAGAGTCATGCGCCCTTCCGCCTTCGGGTACGCTCCGAACCAGCGGTTCCAGCCCAGGCGGTCCAGCAGGTCGCCGGAAATATAGTCCTCCTTTTGCATGCGAACAGTCGCGCCGTAACCTCGGATCACGAGATCCGAGATATCCCGCGCGTTGAGGAGAGAGTCCCCCTTCCCTCGATATTCTCCGCGCTTGGCCGTGAGCACGACCCCGTCCTCCAAAATCACTTCCTGGTGGCCGGCGAGTTTCAGCGGCCGGACGATCCAGTCCTTCGTCATATTGGGCACGAGGACGCGCTTGGCGCGGGAGTTGATGGCGGCCTGGAGGGCCTCCGTCGAGTCCTCTTCCTGGAATCCCCACCACGCGGCGTTGGCTGTCGCTCTCTTTCCGGCCAGTACTTCCTGAACCGCCTGCGGGTTGGCAATATTACCCGGTATCTCACCAGCGGCGGAGGCCGCGGCCAGCGCAATCGTCGCCAGCGTAATGATCGTAGACCTACTCTTGCGATCCATTCTCATGTTCCTCCGGAATAGAGCACCTGCCGCGAGAAGCTTTTCTTCACGGCTTGCAGCAGGCCGGCCCGGCGCGGATCATCATCCTATCCGATTTACTTTCTTGCTTCTCCGGGATCCCAGATCGTGGCTTCAATGGTGCGCTCTTTCTCCAATTCCGACGCCCAGTAGTAGACTGTCACGATTCTTCCATCCGGACGTTGAACGGTCCGGGTATACCCGATGTCCCAGGCCGCGCCGCCACTGCGCAGCGTGATCTCGTTCCCCCATGTTTTTCCGCTGTCGGCGCTCAACCGGGCCCGAATTTCAAAAGGCGGGGAGCGGTAACCGTAGGTGATCGCCAGGCGGCCATCCCGCAGCCGGATCAGACTGGGCGGATTCCCGCTCTTGGCGCCCGTGTCCGGAACCGGCCGGTCGAGGAAACGCCATGTCTTGCCGTCATCGTCAGATAGGTAGGCGTCGATCCCGTTCGGTCCTTGGGACGAATCGTTGTGACGCACCGTCGTAAGGATCTCTGCTTTGGAGAGGCGGACGGAGGAGGGCATGATCGAAAAGCCCTCCTTCGGATTGGGCGCCACCCAGGCGACAAACTGCCACGTGAGGCCGCCATCTTTCGTTCGTGCGCACAGCGGACGGCGCTCGCTCCCGCCTGCCTTGGAGGCGGTAACAAACACCATCGCGTCACGCTTGCCGTTCACGATGTAGTCGGTACGGGCCAGGATAACGGCCTGGCCAAACATGGGAAAGTTGAACGGACCCTTCCACGTTTTGCCGCGGTCGTACGAGTAAAAGAACCACGAGCCTCCTTTTTTCCCTCCGGTCATGCGGAGCGTCATGCAAAAGCCGGGCTGGGTGAAGTCCATTGGCGCCGTGAGGTCGATCGCCTCGCGTCCGGCGCCAGGACCGGTGAACACGCCTGTAGGCGGCACCAGCGAAGGCGCATCCTCAATGCTCCACGTTTCTCCTCCATCCAGACTGCGGGCGAGATGGGGCTCTTCGGGCTTGCTGCTATCGTAAGGGTGGCGGTCCGGCCCGAGCCACTTGTAATAGGCAGCGCTGAAGCCAACCAGGATTTCATTGTTCCAAGACCATATCCCGTGATTCGCGGGCCAGCCGCCAACGCGCCCCGGCTCCTGGTAAACGGTCAAGCTCTTGATCACCTTGACCGCCTCTCCAGCAAACACGCGAACGGAAAAGGCAGCCAGCACCAATGCTGCCAATAACACTTGCCTCATTTCTTTGCCTCCCGGCTTTCCCAGAGCATTTCTGACTCAATTTCCGGACGGGCGTTCAGTACGCATGGGGAATCAGCTTGTCCAGTTCCTCGATAGAGAAACCAGCGGACTGACACAGCGTGATCATCGGTCTCTCTTTGCGTTCGATTTCGCACGCCGCTTCCGCCACCTTGGGAGCCAGGTGATGTGGTATCACTACTGCCCCATGCCGGTCGGCATGGACGAGGTCGCCCGGATAAACGAGCATGCCGAAGACTTTCACGGGGCGCTTGAAGTCCTTCAGGTGCGCGTATCCGTGCGATACCTGGATGCCGCCGGCGAAGAAGTGGAACCCGAGCGGGCGCGCTTCTTCGATATCGCGCACCGTCCCGTTCGTAATCACTCCCTGGCTGCCCAGCGCGCGATGGATATTGGCGTTTACCTCCCCCCAGTACGCGCCGCCGGGCGTTTCGCTGAGATCCTGCATCACGGTGACTCGCGGGCTTTGAGCCGCGCGTGTGTATTCCCAGTATTCGGTCCGCCAGACCTTGCGTGGCTGGGCGGCGGGCTGATGGGAAAGAATCGTCGCCGTGCAGGCATAACCGATCATTACCCCCAATTCGGGGAAGATGCATCGGATCGAGGAACTGGTATGGCGCGCCTCGGCGGCCGGCAACTCCAACAACTCCAAAGCATTGGCAATCGTCGGCGAGCTAAATTTTCGTAAGACCTCAAGCTCTGTCTGGTTTAGAGGTTCGATTGCAGTCACCGCCGCAGTTTGATGGTTCATGGCTCCTCTTTCCTTGAATTGCCTACCTCCCGCCGCCCAGTCCGCGGACTCGGTCTGGCAACCGGAAATGTAGTGGGGGATTTCATGGAAGGCAATTTAATTGTTGTGAATCGGGATTCACACCGGGTGACTCGGCCGTCGTGCGGAAACGAGGTTGGGACTTGATGTGGCTCCGCAGCCCCTGCGGGTACAACTGCTCCAGCACTTCGCTGCTGTGATAGCCTTTGTCGGCCACCACCACCAAAACTTGCCAGGCTCTGCGCTGCCACCTGCGCCTCAGAGGCTTGGGCGCTCGCAAGCCCCGCCAACGACCACCTGTTGCCGGTCCGGCCATTTATGAAGCTCCTGAGGACGCGGCTCGGTCCGCGCTGTCCGCAGATATTCTTCGATCCGCGCCATCACCCGGGGCCGCTCCGCCGCCAGGTCACGCGTCTCGCCGATGTCGTCTTCTAAGTTGTACAACTCGAGGCGGCCGCCTGGTTCCGGGCGCACGGCCTTCCACTGGCCCATCCGGACCGCCTGGCGGGGTATCTCCTCGCGGAACCGCCCCGACTCGAAAACCGGGAGCTCCCAGTACATAAACTGGTGGCGCGCCTGCTCACGCCCGGCCGCCTTCGCCCCCAACAACTCCGGTACGATCGAAATACCGTCCAGCCCGTTGGGCGGTCTCAGACGGGCCAGCTCCGCGACCGTCGGCAGAACGTCGCAGAAGTACCAAGGCATGCGGCTCACCGTTCCGGCGCGGATCCGGCCCGGCCAGCGCGCGATCGCCGGTATGCGGATTCCACCCTCGTAGAAGTTCCGCTTGTGCCCGCGGAGTGGTCCGTTGCTCGCAAAAAACTCGTTCCCATGCGCCGGCTCGGGCGACCCGTTATCGCTAGTGAAGAACAGCAGCGTGTCCCGGTCCAGATTCAGCTCCTTCAACAGCACCACGATGCGGCCGACGTCCCGGTCCATACGCGTGATCATGGCCGCGAGCGTGGCGCGCGGCGCCGGCTGGTCGCCGTAGTACTGCCGTTCGGCCACCGGCACGTCTTCCGGGAACCTCCCCTTGTACTCGGCCAGCGAATCTTCGGGTACCAGCAGTTCCCGGTGCGGGATGGTGAAGGGCACGTAGCAGAAGAACGGCTCTTTGCGCCGGCGGCGGATGAAATCGAGGGTCCGGTTAGCGATGACATCGTGCGAGTAAGTGATGCGCTTCCCTTCCGTATTGCCCTTGAGCGGGTACTCGCGATCATTGGTGTAGAGGAATTCCGGGTAATAGGAGTGGGCATGCACCTGATGAAGGTAGCCGAAAAACTCGTCGAAGCCGTGCTTCCAGGGTACCCCCGCCGTCCCTATGGGGCCCAGAGCCCATTTGCCAAAACACCCGGTGGCGTAGCGTGCCCGTTTTAGCACCTCGCCCACGGTCACGTCCCCGGGAAGCAGCGGCACGCCGCCCGGATTGCAGCGCACCGACGTGTGACCCATGTGCAGGCCGGTCATCAGCACGCTGCGCGAGGGCGCGCACACCGTGCAACCGGAGTAGGCGTCGGTAAAGCGTAGCCCCTCCGCTGCCAGCGCGTCGATATGCGGTGTGCGGATCTTAGTCTGCCCATAGCACCCCAAGTCACCGTATCCGAGGTCGTCAGCCATGATGAAAATGATGTTCGGCGGCCGCTGGCCCGCATCCTGTCGGAACCCTTGCGGTTGCTGCAGCCAAGCCCCCGCCATTCCCGCCAGTCTCACGAACTCTCTTCGCCTGTAGAAATTCATGCCTTTTCTCCCTGTGCCCGTTAACAAGAGCGGTCAGGCTTGCGCTGGCGCAGCGCATTCTAAGCGTATCTGGAAGCGAAGCGGATGGCGACCTCGTCGTCGTATTGTCTGCCCCAGTTAACCAGTGAGCGGCTAAGATCCGTGACGGTAGCGGGTGATTCGGCAAACCGGTTCGTCGTTTCGCCCGGGTCACGCGTTAAGTCGTAGAGATCATCCATCCGCCACTGCGGCTCGGCCTGCAGTCCACGCAGGATCAGCTTCCAGCGTCCCGTGCGGACAGCGCGCTCGATGACAGCCTGGCCTTCTCCGATGTTCTGGAGAAACACGGGATGCTCCCAGCGATCGCGGCCGCGGCGCACGACATCCAGCAGGTTCTGGCCCTGAACGCCAGGCGGAACAGGTAGTCCCGTAGCTGACAATATTGTTGGCATCAGATCTACACTGCTCACACCCGCATTCCAGACCTTGCCATGCGGCAACAGGGTTGAGTGTCGCATCAAGAGGGGGATGTGCGCGCTTTCCTCATAGCAAACCCCCTTATGTTTCGAGAATGCCCGACGCCCGAACGTTTCCCCGTGGTCGGACGTGAACACCACCAGCGTGTTGTCCGTTAGTCCCAGTCGTTCCAAGCCGTCCAGCAGCCGGCCGACGTTCCAATCCACCGCGGAAATGGCGGCGTAATACTCCATCGGTTGTAGGCTTTTCCCTTCGTAGTAGCGATAGAACTTCTCGGGTGCAGTGTACGGCGTGTGCGGCGGATAGTACGACTGATACAGCAGGAAGCGGCGACCGCGGTTTTGTTCCAGGAAGCGCAGCCCATCGTCGGTTTCAACATCCGAACGATAAGGTGATTTCTGGCGCTCTCCCAGCCAGGGTTGCAGAAGCGAGTTGAAGCCCTTCCAGTAGTCGAAGAAGCCCGGATTTTCTTCTCCGAGATGCCACTTGCCAACGTAGCCTGTGACATAACCGGCGCGCTTCAACAAAACGGGAAAATTCTCCGACAGCCGATAGCGCGGGTCTCCGATTACAGTCGGAACGTTGTAGACATTCCCCATGAGCCCGTGTTTGTGCGGGTACATGCCGGTGAGAAGTGTGGCGCGCGCAGGCGTGCATAGGGCCTGCGCGCAGTAAGCATGCGAAAAACGCACACCCTGGCGCGCAAGGCGGTCCAAGTTGGGCGTGTGGACGGGTAAATTGCCGGCTGCGCCCAGTGCATCGCCCCGAAACTGATCGGTCAGAATGAAAAGTACATTTGGTGGATCACGACGCCGCCGAGCCCCCAGGTGTGTGGCGCCCAGCGCCAACGCGGCCGCGGCGGCTCCCAGAAAGTCCCGCCTGCGGATGCGCGAAAAATACCGCTCGTCTCCTGCGCGATTGGCATCGGTATTCTTCGCATCCCTACCAACCGCCGCGTCATTCCCAGAACCGTCAGCATCAAGAGGGTTCATATCTCTACCGCAGCGACGATACGCGCGTTGCCCGCGCAGTGAACTGTCGACAACGGGTCCACCACGGAAGGTCCGGTCGTCTCTGCCGTCCCCTCGGGTGTAATCATGGCTTTACCACTGGCGCTCGTAGAATCTGGTTCTGCTCGCGCAGCGTGCCCTGCAATTGCGAGATATCGAGCTTGTGGATCGTTCTGCCCGTCCGGACGGACTGCGCGGCAGCGATCCCCGCGGCGTGACCGACCAGCATGTACTGCGGCTCCATACGAAAGGAGGAATACGCCACATGCGAAGCGGAGATGCAGGAAGTCACGAGGAGATTCTCCGCTTCGCTTGCTTTTGGGAGCAATGAGCGGTACGGGATCTCGTACGGCTCCACGGGCAGGCTCACGTAGCCTTCCATCAACATTTCCTTCGCGACTTTCGGGAACCGATATACGTCCGCAGCTACCCACTGCACTTCCCGGATGTCGATGTTGTAACCGCCCATGCCGATAGAATCGTGCTTGGCGCGGTGCTTCTGGAGATCGTCCTGGGTTAAAACGTACTCACCTAGCATCCGCCGCGCCTCGCGGACGTAAAGTTGATGCGGCCAGTGGCCGGTGTCCGGAAATTCGTCCTTCGCCAAGCCATAGCGACCCATTTCTGCCCGAACGGTCGTCGGCACGCCAGGGTCGTTCGCCAAAAAGTAAATCAGCCCTTGGGCCCACGTTAGATGCTCGTCCCAAATCTGCCGCCGCCGCTCGTAGCTGGCCTCGGGATACTCCCAGGAGGCGCCGAGCAGGTTAGTCGATACGGGCCCTCCGCTGTTGATATCTGTCTTGCCGTTAGGCATTTTTGAGATGCCCACGAAGTCGCGGAGCCTAACCGCCTCCCCAAGAGCGGCTATGTGGTTTTTCACCAGAGTGAAACGGGCCGGGTCGTAGTTCTTGGGGCGCGGCACGGGCAAGCGGTTGTCTTCGCGATCCGTGAGGCAAATGCGGAAACAGTAAGCCTGAATCTTACCGTCGCCTTCGCCGGGGAGGCCAATCTTCTCGACCGGCTGAACGTAAGGAAGCAGTCTGCCGCCCTCCCCGAACGGCGACACCGGAACTCGGAACTGATTGTGTGCCGGCAGAAACTCGCGCCGCCCCGCGATTGACTCGCCATAGAGCGCGCGGCTCTCGCGTCCCACCGCGTAGGAGACGCCGGCAGCCTTCATCAGGTCGCCTTCATACGAACTGTCGATGAAAACGGTAGCAGCGAACTCGGCGCCGTTTTCGGTTCGCAGGCTGGCTACGCTGTGACCTTTTTGAGTAATAGAGGCCAAACGATGCGAAAAGAAAACACGCACACCGGCCTCGCGGACCCAGTCATTGAATACCTGCTCGGCTATCTTTGGTTCGAACGTCCATGAAATCGACTCACCGTAGTGCTTGCCGACACGTTCAAAGAACTGCCGGGCCAGGCCTCCGATGATGTCCTCTTGCCGCACGTTATCGGTGCGGCCGAGTCCCCCGGAAACCATACCCCCGAGATGGCGGCCCGGCTCTAGTAGGGCGACCCTTGCACCGCTGCGAGCAGCGGCAATCGCAGCCATGGTACCGCCCGCGGTGCCGCCGTACACGACCACGTCGAAGCGCTCGGCAGCCGTCAACGTCACAGCAGCCACCGTGAGGGCAAAAAGCAAGCGTATCGTCATATCAGAAGGTCAGCCGCAGTCCGAAGCGCATGTTTCTGCTTTCGCACGCACTTCACCTTCGACGGCTCCAAGGAATTTCTTTGAGCGGAATCTCGACGTGCTTGATGCGACGACCGCCGGACAGTCGTTGGGTCGGTTCGAGATGGCCTCCAGGTGTCCACATCGGTCCGGGGTCGGAATTGTAGGCATAGGCAACGTGGATATTGCCGTCTGATGTTTGAATAATCGCCGGATAGGCGTAGACCCCTGGCTTTGATTCAAGCTCGAGAAAACTGTTCCAGGTGTCTCCTCCATCTTCCGACACCGCCAAGTTGAGCGGCCATCGTTGACGGTCTTTTGGCGAGTGGTTGTAAACGAGGACGATGCGGCCGTCCTTGAGCGCCACTGCATCGATACCTGAGTCGGGGTTCGGAAGAGTCGTCTCTCTCGCGTCGGTCCACGTTCTCCCGCCATCGGTGGAGTCAGCAAAGCAGATGTGCCCGATATTTTTCGAACGCACAAACATCCGCAGCCGGTTACCAGGAATAGGGACGATAGCGGGCTGGATGATGCCCTGAGGATACTTCGGGTGTACGATCGGTCCATGCTTGGTCCAGGTGCGACCGTTATCCGTACTGCGTTCTACCCAGCACGCCCAAGACTGATAGCTTTCTGCCGACGTCCCCGACACGATTGTCCCATCGGCTAGAATCAACGGCTTGTTCTTGATCGGGCCGTACAGCCCCGCTGGTAGGTGGCGGCCCGGTGACCACGTCCGGCCCTCGTCTCTTGAAGTGGAAAAGGCGCCGGTCCAAGACCCGACCGACCCGCCCACCTTGTAATAGAGCCAGATGATGCCGTCTTTGGTGCGGAATAACACCGGGTTTCGGCAATCCGCGTTGGGGTCACGGACGACCTCTTTCGGTGCTGACCAGCCGTTCTTATCCCGCCGCGATATCCAGATAGCGAGAAGTTCCTGCGGTGATCTCTTGGAAACTATGCTGTCAACCCCGCCGAACCAGGCGGCCAACAGCTCACCGTCTTTCGTTTCCAGCAGGGTCGGGGCGTGAGACCACGGGAACGGTGCCTTTTCAAAGATGAATTCGCCTTTCGGCTGGCCCACGGCCATCGCCGCGAAAATTAGAGTAGCTAATACCACGCGCTTCATTCGGAGTCTCCTATTCTTCCGCCAGGCACCAGCTTCGATCAGCCACGTCTAGAACTCCAGCCGCAGGTTGAACTGGATCAGGCGGGCGCTGCCCCGCGTTCCGCTGATCCGCCCGAAAGCCGCATTGCCTCTACTGAGATTCGGATCGGCGAAGTTCGGGCGATTCGGCAGGTTGTAACAATCCATGCGGAAGGACACTCCTGCCCTTTCCGTCAATGCAAATCTCTTCTGAAGCGAGACATCCAAGCTGGCCAGCCCAGGGCCGCAGCAGATCGTACGGGGCGAGTTGCCGAAAACGCCCACGCCCGGGTCCTGAAAAGCCGACGTATCGAAGTACTGGGCAATAAACGTGGAGCGTGAACGGCCACCGCCGAGATCCGGATTGCGGACCAGATTGGGTCTTTGCGAAGCAGAGAACGTGTTTGTGTGGTTCGTCTGCTCGACTACGCCGTAGGGAACACCATCGCGAAACTCTGCAATGAGGCCGGTGCGCCAACCGCCGACGAGCTTCTCTAATACGGGGTTGCGAATATCCCGCGGTCGGCCGTGGCCAAACGGCAAGTCGTAAACTGCGCTGCCGATGTAGCGGTGGCGAATGTCATTGCCAGACATTGATTTGTCGAGCCGCCGCAGTTGGGTGTGGGTGTATCCACTCCCATAATCCCCCGAGGCCCCGCCAATCTCGATCTGCGATTCCTGGTCGTCCAGGAATTTGGACCAGGTATAGTTCATCATGAAATTCAGACCGTTCGAGTAACGCTTCTCCAGCTTTAGATTTAAGGAGTTGAAGTTCGAATTGCCCCAGGGCGGACCAGCCAGAAGCACGTCGCTGAACTGAGGAAATGGCCGCAACCGCTGATCCTGTCTTGCCGGCCCTCGGCCATTTGTCAGTGGTATCATATTAAGGCTGGCGTTCCTGGTGCTACTCAACTTGTGGCCGACGTTGCCCACGTAAGCAACCTCCGCCAGCATGTTCCCACCCAGTTGTTTCTGGATGCCTAGATTCCACTGCTGCATGTATCCGGTCGGAAAATTCTGCTGCAGGAAGTCCGGACTGGTACGCGTGGTCGCGCCCACCGCAACCGCACCAAAACCGGGGCCCAGTGACTCCTGCACCGGTAGTGGCATGCCGTCCCGGAACCGGAAAGCAGGAGTGAAGCCTCCGTCGGGCGAAGTGAAGGTCTGAATGATACCGAAGCCTAAGGTGGGCCACTGGCCGAGGAATCCATACGACTGCATGTACTGGATCCCGTAACCGCCCCTGACGACTACATTCCAGGGAGCACGGTACGCAAATCCGAACCGCGGCGCGAAATCGTTCTTCTCGAAGTTGTTGGCGTATTTGCTCCGTCCGTCACGGCCCGCGAAAGTGACGATGCCCGGTGTCCCGGAAACCGGGTTGATCGCGTGTAGATCGAAACTGTTGTGTCGATTGCTCTCTTCCCAATACGGGGTATCCATCTCCCACCGCAGGCCCAGGTTAAGGGTCAACTTGGAAGTGACCTTCCAATCGTCCTGAATGTATACGGCGTAACCATCGCTGCGCTGCTGCTCCGGCAGGGCATCAAGGATATCCGCGCTTGTCGTCCACCCCAGCAGGAGAGTCGCCAACCCGTATCCTGTCGCCCGGTCGGTGAAACTGAAGCTCCCGCCAGCCAAGTTATTTCTTTCATGGTAATTGCTCGAATGACGGAACTCAAAGCCCGACTTGATTTGATGTCGGGTTTTGACCCAGGTCAGATTATAGGGGACCTGGATCGTGGTCATCGGCCCGTTGACTTCCTGTTGGTTGGCTGAACCAATCGCGGTCAGTCCTGTAGGCGAGACCCTGGCCAAGTTATCCTCATTCACGCCTCTCAAACCAAACTCCCCATTCTTACCCGATCCCGTTCCAAGAGCGTGCGGGCCGCCGTACTTTTGAAAGTATACGAAGCGAACCTCGCTCATGACATTCGGTAAATGGTTGAAGATCCAGCTACCCATCGCATTATGCTGCTGGTTCGCGTTCGTGGTAGCTCGTGAATCAGCGAACTGGTTTGGAAAGGCGCCCTGAGCTATGTTAGGTGCCTCGACGTAACTATAGCGGCCATACACTCGAGCTTTGGCACCGACGTTGTGATCGACCCGGGTCGTATAGAAGTTCTGGTTCAACTGATCGGATACGTTGACGATATAATTACTTCTAGGAGCCCCAGTAACGTCGTTAATAGCTATGTTCGGAGCCGGATACAGCTTGGCGAACGCTTGTCCTACGGGATCGATTCGGCTCGCCGGGATGGTATTACCCGGGAATTGAGTTCCGGTCAAGGGGTCGAGCACCTTTACATCAGTTCGCCTGGAGAAGTCACCCGTAATCTCGGGAGCGTGGGGTACAACATACGTGATGGTTGAGGGCGTTCGGCGGCGCGACCCTTCATAGTTAAAGAAAAAGAACGTTCTGTTCTTAACAATTGGCCCTCCGACGGAGGTGCCGAAAATGTTGTAGCGGAGTGGTGCCTTACTGGGAGAGAAAAAAGTTCGGGCATCAAGTTTATCATTACGCAAAAAGTCGTAAAGCGCTCCGTGGTACTTATTGGTTCCAGAACGGGTTGTCATAATAATGAGACCACCGCCTGCACGGCCCCACTCGGCCGCGGAATTGTTCCCCTCCACTTTAAACTCCTGAAGTGCCTCGGCAGGTGGGTTCATGGTGAGAGTGTGGTTCACCAGCGTAAGGTTCTGGTCGATAACGCCGTCCAGATACCAGGCCTGGTCGCGCCCCCGCCCCCCAGCCAGGCTGAATACGGGTATCTGCTCAGCTGATGCCTCTGAGGTGAATGCAACATTGCCCATCAAACGCACCAGCGAACCGCTACGGTGGCTCTCCAGGGGCATGTTCATAACGGCGGATCGCTCGATTAACTGGCCTACCGAGGAACTCTCGGATTCCAAGAGTGGTGTAGCCGCTTTCACCTCCACGGCCTCTGTAACGGCACCAACTTCGAGGGCTATATCGAGGGTGCGTGCGTAACCTGTTTCGAGGATCACGCCGCCTCGCCTAACCTTTTTAAAGCCACTGAACTCACAGGTCAGTTGATACTCGCCGACGGGCAACGAAGGAAAAACGTATGTTCCTGTCGCATTCGTTGCGGCGCTATACGTCAACCCCGTAGACACGTTGCTTGCTTTCACCTCGGCCCCGACGATGACTGCGGATGTAGCGTCAGTGACGGTGCCCGTCAGTCGAGACTGGGCCTGCGCTGGGGTCGGAAGAGCCGCCAGTATGAGAAGACCTGCAACAACTGCGGCAATACTGCGTTTCATCGGACTGCCTCCTCTGTGTGTTCCGCTCCTTCCCAGGTTCGCCTCCAGGGCTCCAACTGTTTCGACCCGGCCGCCTACATCACCGGTGAATGCCGGATCAGAACTCTCTGTTTCGTGCTTTCCGGCCGGGCGTCTAGTACGCATGCGGAATCAGCTTGTCCAGTTCCTCAATAGAGAAACCAGCGGACTGACACAGCGTGATCATCGGTCTCTCTTTGCGTTCGATTTCGCACGCCGCTTCCGCCACCTTGGGAGCCAGGTGATGTGGTATCACTACTGCCCCATGCCGGTCGGCATGGACGAGGTCGCCCGGATAAACGAGCATGCCGAAGACTTTCACGGGGCGCTTGAAGTCCTTCAGGTGCGCGTATCCGTGCGATACCTGGATGCCGCCGGCGAAGAAGTGGAACCCGAGCGGGCGCGCTTCTTCGATATCGCGCACCGTCCCGTTCGTAATCACTCCCTGGCTGCTCAGCGCGCGATGGATATTGGCGTTTACCTCCCCCCAGTACGCGCCGCCGGGCGTCTCGCTGAGATCCTGCATCACGGTGACCCGCGGGCTTTGAGCCGCGCGCGTGTATTCCCAGTATTCGGTGCGCCACACCTTGCGTGGCTGGGCGGCGGGCTGATGGGAGAGAATCGTCGCCGTGCAAGCATAGCCGACCATGACCCCCAATTCGGGGGAGATGCACCGGATCGAGGAATTCGTGTGACGCGCCTCGCCGGTCGGCAACCCTAAAGACTCCAGGGCGTTGGCAATCGTCGGCGAATTGAACTGTCGCAAGCTGTCAAGATGTTCCGGACCCAGAGATGCAACCGCACTCGCCGCAGGCGATGAGTGATCCATGGCTCCTCTTTCCTGTTTCCCGCCCGCCTCACCGGCGGGCACCCAGGCAGTCGGAAACTTAGTGAAAGAGTTGGCCCAAGTCAATTTAATTGTTGGGAAGTTCGATTCACGCCTGGTGAATCAGCGCCATCCCCGGTGCAGAGGCCGGATGCAGGTTCTTCCAATCCATCCGCCGCGCCAACTCGATAAACCGTGACACGGCTTCCGGGGTGTAGCTTGTCCGCAGTTTCACAAGCGCCATCTGTGACACCAGGGGAGGGGCTTCGGTGCGGATCGCCGACAAAGCGCGGCTGCGAACGTCGGATGTGATGTTCCAGAGAAAGAGCACCGAGACGCCCAGGCCGGCGCGCAGCATCGCCTTGATCGCTTCAGCGCTGTCCGAACGCATCACAACAGTCGGCCGGAAATTAAGTTGGTCCAGATACCTTGCGATGAGGCGTTCGATGTGCGATCCCTGTTGGTACAGGATGAACGGCGCTTTCGCGAGATCGCGAAGCCGGCAATGAATCGGGATTTCAGGCCGGCCGGAGATGAAACCTAGCGGCGCCTGCCACAGCGCGACCGGTTCGACCGCATCGTCATCGCGCGCGGTCACCGCCAGATCGAAAGCAAGGTCCAGGTGCCCGGAGCGCAAGCGCTCCAGGAGATGGTCGCCCGTCCCTGTTTCGATGAATACCTCCACTCGCGGAAAGCGACGGCGGTAGCGCCGCAGCAGCGCGGGCAGCAGATAGGTGCTGAAGGTGGGCCCTGCGCCGACACGCACCAGGCCACTATCGCTGTCTCTCCACTCCTTAAGCGCGATCGAAGCACTCTCTTTGTGACGGAGAATCTCCTTCATGAAAGGCAGAAGTATCTTGCCGGCGTCGGTCAGCAACAACCGCCCCTGGTGCTTGGCATAGAGTTGAGCATCGAATTCGTGTTCGAGCGTCTTCAGGTGTTTGTGTACCGCGGCCGGGCTCAAGTGCGTCCTCTCGGCCGCCTCCTGAATGCTGCCGGTCTCTGCCAGCAGGACGAAACTTCGGATTTCTCGCATCTCCATGCCGAATCCTCACCAATTCACGCTGGGTGAATCGGAGATTACTACAATTCAATTGCCTATTGCCAGCCTCCGGCACTAGGATCGCCGCATCGCCTGGGGAGGCCGATGCGCCGGGGACGTACATGCAAATGGCTGCCTCGCAGCGCTTTGGCATGAGCGCTTGCCTGAGCACGAATTCGTTCATTTACCTGTCGATGGGCCTCCTCCTGGTTTTCGGTATTCACATGTTCATGCGGGCGCGGCCGCTTCCCGCCCGCGTTCCCGCGGGGGACGCTCCCGTTCCTGAAAAACAGATATGAGACGCGATCCGAATTGGCTTCCAGCCTCTGTTCTGCTATTGCTCGCGGCCACGCGGGCCGCCGAGCAGTGGCGAAATACTTTCGAACGAGGAAACGTCTCGTCTGTCCACAACGGCCTCCCCAACGGCTTCGACGCGTCTGAGCCTTGCATTCTCCCGCGTTGAAACGGGCTGGGTTCGCTGCATCGCTTCGCGACGGCAATTCTACAAAGTCCGCTGCAGCAAGCCCATTATTCCTCTTGCGATGGGCGAGATGTGCGGGGCGGTGTACTCATGCCGGTCACCGGCCACCAGCTCGGATCGTCGGTGATGACGATTTCCGCCGCGTTCGCGGTTTTCGATCTGGCTACCGCCTGCAAGGTATGCTTGCCTGCTGGGATGCGAAAGAGCTGTGGCGTTCCGGTAGCCTTGTTGCCGGCAGCCGACCAGAGCCACTGCCCCCACCGCCCCCATGCTCGCCAAGGGATGGATGGCTGGGCGTCGATGGTGAGGTCGAACGAGGATGCTTTCTCTTTCTCGTGGGTGGCGCGTACCCAGATAGCGTACTCGCCAGGGTGAGGGGCCACAAACTCCCAGGTAGCGCCGGAGTTGCGGCCCTCGGTCGGCCGCAGCACGCCGCCGCCCGCGGCCTTGCTTGATTCAATAGATGCCGCGTTCAGCCGCGCATCGGCCGGCTTCAAGGAGATCCGAGCGGGTTCAAATTTTGGGGTATCGCCCCGCAGCGCGGTTGACGGTTGCGATTCATTTCCCGCGCGGTCCACGGCGGTAACGCGGTACCACCGTGTGGAATTCAGCGGCAAACCCCAATCGACGAACTCGGCTTCGGAAGGCGAGGCCAGCAGGGACGCGCGGTCGCAGGCGAACTGCGGCTTCAGGCTCGAGTATACGTTGTAGTGATCGAGATCCGCCGTGCTGCTCTTTGTCCATTGCAGGTGCAGTGTGTTTGGAGACAGCCCAGTAGCCTTAAGACCGGCGGGCACGGGCGGGGCCTGCTCATCGAGCACGAGCGGTCCTGCCGGAACGAACGCGTTGTCGTCGGTGAGCAGAAATTTATCGATCGCCTCTCCGCCGCGCACCGCTTGAATCTTGAGGCTGACCGCGCCGCTGCGCAACGGAACGGCATTCTTCGCCTGCTTCCAGGTCCACTGGGCGGCCGCGCAGTCGATCGCGCCCCAAGGCCCGGCGTCGAGCGCGCCCTGGCCTTTGACGCGAGCCCACAATCGATATGTGCCTTCCTTCGGCGCCGCTATATCGATGCTCAGCATGCCCCCCGCTTTGCCGGCGGGCGATGCTATGTAAAGCCCGTTGGCGGCTCCCTGCTGGTCCATGGCTTCTTCCATGGGCAGTTTCGTCGTGCCGCTTTCGGCCTCGACCATGACGCGCGCCGGACCTTTCCACTCGCCGGAAGCGGCATACACTTCGCCGGAGGCGCGGCTTTCGAGTCCGCTGTGCTCCACGGCGGTCACCACGAAGTAACCCGCCCGGCTTTGCGGCGGAATACTCCACTCGGTCCCGCGCACCGCGTCGTTGGTCAGCCGTTCGTAGCGGACGCCGCTCTCGGTGGAACGGTACACATGATAGCCGCGGATTTCGCGGCCTCGCTTCGGCGCACTCCATTTCAGCAAGGCGCCGGAGTTCTTTACTTGCAGGTCGCGCGGTGGATCGGGGAAGCGGTTGATGGCCAGGTACACGTCCGAGTACTGTCCCAGGAAGTCGCTATTAAAGATGACCTTGGTGCCGTCCGGACTGAAGCACGCGTGCGCGTGGCTGGTGTGGTGGTCGGGGTGCCATTGTGTGTCGATGTGGGAGTACGTGGAACTCTCGTGATAGAAGAGAATGCGGCTGGTTTGCGAGCCGTCGGTGCGAAAGACGGCGATCAAGCGGCCGTCGGCCACGAACCAATCGCCATCGAGCGCCGGCCCCCCGTGGCCGCTAAACGGTGCGATGATCCTCCGGCCGGTTCCATCGTAACGGATGCCCCAGACCTGGATCTTATTGTTGCCGTCCGGCGCGAAGTAAAACAACTCGCTGCCGTCCGGCAGGAAATCGGGATGCCCGCCCGAATACGGGATGGAGGTGCGTCCGCTGCCGTCGGGCAAGATCGTCCACTGCGTGCGCGGTTCGTCGAAGTTGAAGAATATGCGGCGGTCGGGGGACTTGGTGAATCGAAGACGGTGCCAGCGCCGCTCGAATTGGACTTCCTGGACGGAACCGTCGAGGCCGACTACCCAGGCCTTGGAAGGCTCATCCGCCCCTCCCTTGTTTGGCCGCGAGCCAAACAGGAACCACTCATCGGTAGGATGGGGCGGCTGCATGTCGCCCATCTTGCCGTTGACCCGAACGATGACGCGGCGTTCGCCTGTGAACGGGTTAATCGCGGTGATAGCGGTGCCCTGGTCGCCCTCGATCGCCTGGTAGAAGCGGTCGCGATAGCGCACGCTCCAGTAGCCGCCGCGCACGCGGCCCTCAAGCGAAGAACTCTCGCTCTTGGCGGGAGCAGGCATCGGCCGCAGGTGGCTGCCGTCGGCATCCATCAGCCAGTACACTTTCCGCCCGCCGCGCGCGGTCAGGAACGACATGACCGAACCATCGGCGTTCCAGGACGGAAGGTCGTAGTAGTCGTTCGCGTCCACGGCCGGGTCGGATGTCATGCGCCAGGCAATGGCGCCGGTTCTGCTGTCCCGAATAACGGTTCGTTCCGAAAGGAAGGTGTCGCCTCGCCGGACGTGTTCCATGCTTCGCCAGCCCGTCCGCGCCGCCATTTCCCTGAGACCCTGTATGCGGTCCGCGCCGCCAATCGAAATTGACGCCGCAAGCACGATTGCGCATGAGAGCGCCGCGTTTCTTGTCTTACAGTTCATGGTAGTCAGTTCCCGTCATTGCGTTCGTTGTCGTCCTCAGCTTTTTTGCACTTTCTCGGAAATGGAACGGGGAAATGCCCGTTACGGCAATTTGCACGTGAAGTTTGCCGCATCGTCGATGCTGCCGGCGCCTTTGTATGTAGCAACTTGCGGATAGGGGCAGAGGGGGCGCGTCCGATCCACTTTGCCTTCGGTGCTGTGAGAAGCGATGATGCTATCGGGCGCTTTCCCTTCCTCCACCCAACGGTTCAATGTTCCCACCTTATCGAACATGTCCGGCCCTTCACCGTCGTGACAATGAGCCATCCCTGGAACCATGAACAGCCGGACATTGTTAGCCGTTCGGGAAGCTCCGAGTGCGGCCTGCACGCTCTTGTAATACTTGACGGTGTTGTATGGCGAGACGTTCGGATCATTCCAGCCGTGGTAGATCAGCAGCTTGCCGCCGCGCGCAACGAACTTCTTGAGGTTCGGATCGGTTGCATTCATGACCAGGTTTTCGGGCCGTTCGAAGCGGGCGTTGTCCTTATCGAAATCGAACGTACGCCAGTCCCAATTCGGGTCTTTGAACACGACGTGTTTCGCCTGGTCGACGATAGCCGCATATGGCTGCGGCCCGCCACCCATAACGGCCCATCGCAACTCACTTCCAGGCGCCAGAGAGCCAAACAGCTCCTTTCCCGTGCCAGCATTCCTGGCCACGTACACCTTTCGGGCGGCCTCCACTTGCGGCGCGGTAAGACAATCCGGGCCGTCGGCGCCTTTGCAAAGCAGGATGCCGGGATCGAACTTGCAGCGTGTGGGATCGTCGATCAACCCGTCTTTCAAACCGTCAATGGCATCGCAGACGTCCAGCGCCGCTTTATGAATCAGCGGATACTTAGCCGGCGGGATATAGCTGGCAGGATCTTTGAGCAGCGCATGCGCGATCCACAATGCCATCGCCGTTCGATTTGCCGGCGCTCCCGCGATGATGCCGTCGAAATCCTCGGGAAACATCTGCGCTTCCTTCAGCGCTTGTCGTCCACCCGTCGAACACCCATTCCAGTAGGATTTCTGCGGCGCTTTGCCATAGAAGGCCTGGATGATCGCTTTGGCTTTAACCGTCATTTCGTGTTCGGAACGCCATGAGAAATCGATCAGCTTCTCGGGATGTCCCAACACGAAGCTCCCCCCAGTGGTCGAATGCCCCGTATCGGTCGAGGCGGCGGCGTATCCCGATTGGATAGCTTCGGCCATTGCCGCGTAGTTGATCCTACCGGCCCAACCTCCGTTGCCGACCGCCTGGAACTTGCCGTTCCAGCCCGCTGTGGGAAGCCATACCTCGATCTTGATATCTGAATCGCTTGACGGCGTCAGCGTGGCAGCCACGCGGCAGAACTCCGGAAGGCTCTGGGACCCGCGGACCCCTTTGCCACCGAGGCCAAAAACGGAAGATGCCCCGGCGGAGACCACTTCCGCCTTCGTAATCTTCGCGTCGCCAAACGACAAAGATGCAAGGCTCTCGCATGACGCGGCATACGCCGGCACTGCCAGTGCGTAAACAACCGCCGTCAGGATAACAACTGGCTGAGCCATCAGCGCATGAATGATTGCATGGATTCGCGACATCAGTTCAACAGCCTCCATTTGACCCGTCTGGATGGGCCGAACGGCCTTCGGCGCATCGGGTTAGCATGGCGCCACGGGCAAGCTCGCTTATATAGCTTATGGGCCGAAACAGCAATACGTCAGCTTCGGAAAGCGAAGGAGTATAGCCCGGCGCTCCGCAGATGAAACCGCAGGCTGACCGGCTTACCTTTGAGCCGGTCGACGATGCCGGGATTGTTGCTCCAGGCGACCCTGCTCCTCAGGTTATCCCCGGTGCACGGGCCGGACAGTCCGGCTTCCTTGATGGGCCTGCCCGTCGCATCCAGAAACTCGGCTCGGATGCTGCCTCCCGGACGTACTCGGGCGTTCAGTTCCAAATGGCTCCCGCCGTGTGTGAAGGCCTCGGTGGTTAGCACGCCGCCCTCGACGCCTGCGTCCGCCGATACAAAGCGGTCCAGTTTCCATTTGACCAGCCCGATGCTGGCCGTTTGTTTGGTTCGGTCCTGGCCGCGCTGGTTGTCGAGGCCGTGGGTGTAGTTGGAGGCGCTGTAATAGAGCCAAACCTCGTCATTGTGCCGAAAGGCTTGCGACTGCGTATAGAAGAGCCCTGAGTCCCACTCGCTGGCGGCGCCTGTCTGGATGCACGGCGTTCGGAAATGACGCTCCCAATTTACCAGGTCGCGCGAAGCGGCGAGCTGGATTTCAATGGGGCCCTTCGAACTCGTCTCCCCGCCGTTACTCATTGTGAAGATCCAGGGAAAAGCTACGACACAACTCTCCGCGGCATACGCGCCGGTGCCGTAATACTGCGTGTTCAGCAGTTCCGGGCTGATAGGCATGTCCAGCAAGGCCTGGACTCTCTGAACGCGTCCCAAGGAGCCGGCGTCGTCCCTATAATCCGGAAGGAACATGGACCGCGGTGGCGACCAGTTGACGAAATCCTTGCTGGCCATCAGGCCAACGCATCGCCGCTGCTGCCCCAGCACAATCACGTGCCTTTTGACGAACAGAACCCAGATTTGCCGGTACTCGTCGTGATAGGCGGTCGTGACATCGCCCACGGCATCTATCACCGGTTTCTTGCTGAGGCGCGACCAGTGGAGCCCGTCCGGGGAGACGAAGGTGTGTTTCGGGTTAACGGCTTCGCCTTCACCGGGCTTAGCGTCCAACACTGCCTTATATCTGCGTGAAGGGTCCGGCTCGGCGTAGTCCTTGAAGACATTAGCGTGCTGGCACTCCAAGACTACATTGTGGCGAAATCCGGGCTTCAAGGACGGGATCGTGCCCACCAACGGCTTTTCCCATTCCAGCCCATCCTTACTCACAGCATAGTACGAGTAATCGCCGCCGGCTGGAAAATAACCGGGCGGCGGCTCGGAGCGGTACCACATCTTGAAAACCTTCTCCTCCTGGTCGAAGATGGCATTACCGTACGTCTTGACGCGCCAGCCTTCCCAGTCGCGATCGGCCCGAATCACCGGATTGCGGAGATGCTTCACACCGGGATGCAAGGTGAACCACACGCGCTCGCTGTCCCGCACAATCGAGCGCTCGATGAACAACTGCGCGCTCGTACCGATCTGCATCGGACTGATCGGACCGGATACCACCGGACCATCCGGCTGTACTTCTATTACTTTCCGCTTTTTTTCCGGGGGCGACTGCGTGCCTTGCGTTTGAGACGCATGCGCAAGCCCTGCACCCATACCGACACTCAATACGAATTGGCGACGATTCATGGCGTTCCTCCAGCATTGGGCGCCTCTATATAGCACCCCTGGTTGCGGTCGATGCGTCAACGACATCCCTGTTTATGCTTGAGGGCCTGACCCTGTCAACCGAATTGCGCGATCGTGGGCCGATTCACCGCGCGTGAATTCGCGAATCACGAATAGTAAATTGACTTCCGGGAACTTTCTTCATTACACTCCCGCTCCTAGATTCACCGGTTAGCGCTTGCTTTCCCTATGGCGGAGCGTCAATCGAGACGGTCAGTTGGAGGAGACTATGAAGTATTCGTCCATCTCCACTGCGTTCGTTGCTGTCTTCGGCTTTTTTGCACTTTTCCTGCCAGCCCAAAGCCCCACCGGCAACATCGTGGGCCGGGTCATGGACCCGAGCGGCGCGGTCGTCGCGGATGCGAAGATCAGCGTACGGCACACCGAGGGGCTAGACTCCCGCGAAGTGGTGAGCAACGCCTCCGGCGAGTACACCGTGGCCAGTCTTCCGCCCGGCCACTATCAAATGGTCGTGGAAAAACAGGGTTTCAAGCGGCTGGATGAGCGCGGTCTCGAACTGCAAGTCGCCCAGACCGCGCGCCTCGATTTCCAGTTGCAGGTGGGGGCGATGGCGGAGGTGGTCGAGGTAACGGCCTCAGTGCCACTGCTGAACACCGACAGCCCCATGAAGGGCGACGTGGTGGCAGCCCGCGAAATGGTGGACATCCCGCTGGACGGGCGCGACTTCACCGACCTTGCGGCGCTGGTGCCGGGTGTGGAAAACAAGGCCGAGGGCGGGCAGGGCTCGGGTTTCGCAGTGAACGGCGCCCGCGCCGACAACACCAACTTCATCATCGACGGCTTCAACGACCGGAACCCGCGGGCCGGCCAGCCACAAGCCAGCCCGCCTATCGACGCCATGAGGGAGTTCAAGGTGCAGACCACCGGCTACTCGGCCGAATACGGCCGGCTGGCCGGCGGCACTATCAACATGGTACTGAAGTCGGGCACCAACCGCTTGCACGGCAGCGTGTTCGATTTTATCCGCAACGAGGTGCTCGACGCCCGTGACTTTTTCGATCCCAAGAAGACCCCGCTGCGGCGCAATCAGTTCGGCACGGTGCTGGACGGCCCGGTGACGATCCCGAAAATTTACAATGGGCGCGATCGCACCTTCTTCCTGTTCACCTGGGAGGGCTACCGGCAGATCAACTACCCGAATGCACTCGACATCGTGCCCACCGAGTTGGAACGGCGGGGCGATTTCTCACAGACACTGGTCAACGGCCAACACGTAGCGCTTCTGGATCCCGCTGCCAGCGGCACCTGCGCGGGAAGCAAATTAGCTTGCTTCCCGAACACCCAGATCCCCGCCGCACGCATCGATCCGATCGCCAAGCAGATAGGGGCCTATTACCCGCTGCCCAATCGCGCGGGCGTGAACAACTTCTACACGGCTGTCAGCGCTCCGCATTACTGGGACAACTACCTTGGCAAAGTAGACCACCGGATTGGCTCGGCCGACACGTTTTCCGTCCGCTTCCTGAAGCTTATCGACCGCACCTATGACCCGTTCAACGACAGCAACACCGGCCTGTTCCCCGCTCATGGGCACCTCGGGGCAATGCTGGCCGGCGTCAATTACAACCGCATCTTCCGGGCTACGCTGATTAACGAGTTTCGCGCGGGCATGTCGCGCACCCGCCGCAAGAGCATTCACGACCAGCAGGGACACGATTTCCCGGCCGAATGGGGGCTGAAAAACTTCTCCACAACGGACCCCTTCCTGGTCGGATTTCCCACGATTAAAGTGACAAACATGGTCAACCTGGGAAATGCCAAGAGCACGCCGGGAGTCTTCACCGTCAACATCTTCGAATGGGCGGACACGGTCACCTGGGTCAAGGGGCGGCACATGGTGAAATTCGGCGGCACCATTCAGCGCAACCAGTTCTTCCAGCCTTTCTATAACAACAACCGGGGCATCTTCAATTTCAACGGGCGATCCACGGGCGTGGCCTCACCCAATCTTACCTACGCTGCACCCGCTTACGCCGTCCCCTTCGGCGATTTCCTGTTGGGAATGGCCGCCAGCGCCAAGAGGACGGTTGGCGTGAACCCGAATTACCTGTTCAGGACCGACTATGGGTTCTTCGCGCAGGATGATTTCAAGGCCACGCATTCGCTGACCTTCAATCTCGGCTTGCGCTACGAACTGCCCATGCCTCCGGTGGAGAAGTACGGCCGCCTGTCGAACTTTGTCCCAGGACTCGGGAAACTCGTCCTTGCCGACAATAAGACCATTCCAGACTATGACAAGACCCTCGCCAGCCAGGGGATGACGGGGCTGGTCGTGCTGGCGCGCGATATCGGTTTCCCGGGTTCATTAGTCTTCCCCGCCTACCACTGTTTCGCGCCGCGCTTCGGTTTTGCTTGGCGGCCGTTCGGAGGTCAGACCACCGTCATCCGGGGAGGCTACGGCATTTACTACGGCGGCAGCTCCTGGAACCCGATCCGCAACGACCTGGGCAATGTCTTCCCGTTCAGCATTGCGCAGTCGTTCAGCAAGGTCACTTTTCAGAACCCGACGGGAGCCACCCCCAGCGTGGACGGCGTGCTGACGCCAAGCGGATTCCAGTCGCACCCCACTCCGCAATATCTGCAAGGCTGGAACCTGACGGTGGAACGCGAACTGGGCAAAGAGTCGGCGGTGGAAATCGCCTATATCGGGTCGAAGGGCACGCACCTGATACACGCATACAATATCAATATGCCCTACCGGCTGGCCCAATACCAACCGAACTTCCCCCGGCCCTACAAAGCGTTCAACGACATCAATTATTACGGGTTCGGTTTCAACTCCATCTACAGCGCCGGAACGATCACCATCCGCAAGCGCTTCGCCCGCGGCGTTTTCTATCGGGTGAACTACGTCTACGCCAAGTCCATCGACAACGCTTCGCAGCTCACCACCGCCGGGACCGGGGGGATGGACGTGCAGAATCCTCGGGGCCTCAATTACGAACGCGCCCGCTCGGACTGGGACCGCGGCCACAGTTTCACCACCATGTTCATCTACGACTTCCCGTTCCAGCGGAGCCGGCTGCTGCGCGGCTGGCAAATCGGGGGAACCGGCAAGATGGCAACCGGCCAGCCGTTCACACCGCAGATCAGCGGCGCTAATTTGGACCTGGGTGAGGCCAATCGTCCCGATCGCCTGAGAAAGGGCACACTGGACAACCCGACTCCCGACAGGTGGTTCGACCTGGCGGCCTTTCAGCCGGTCCCCGCCACTTCGTTCCGGTTTGGTTCATCGGGGCGGAACATCCTGGATGGCCCGGGGCTGATCAGCCTGAATTTCTCGCTCATCAGGAGATTCCGGCTGGGGGAGCGCGGCAACATTCAATTCCGCGTCGAAACCTTCAATGCGCTCAACCATCCGAACTTCAAGCTGCCAAACGTGATGATCAACGCGCCCGCGGGCGGCACGATCACCAACGTAGGGGGGCCCGCGCTTGACGCAGCTTTCGCTACGGTATCAGTTCTAATACCCGCCGGCTTTTTACCGGTCGGATGAGCGTCAGCCATGCTCTAGAACTGGACGCAGCAGACCCTCAGGGAGGAAAGAACATGAAGTTGACGATTTGGCAACTCTTGTTGATCGGTTGCCTGACTGTCATTCCGTCACCGCTCGCCGACCAAAGCGACGCCACCGGCCGAAGGATCGGTCAGGCATCCGCGAGGAAATCGCTCCCCACGTTCTCGATTCCCGCGCTGGCTGCGACCCCCGGCCCGACTCCGCAACTTGCATTCCCCGGAGCGGAGGGCTTTGGCCGCTATGCCCAAGGCGGGCGAGGCGGCGATGTATATTACGTGGTTAATCTCAACGACTCCGGTCCCGGGTCGCTGCGGGAAGGCCTGCGGTCAGCCACCGGGCCGCGCACCATCGTCTTTGGCGTGTCCGGAACCATTGCGCTTAAATCCCGTTTGGCTATCGATAAGCCGCACATTACTATAGCCGGCCAGACCGCTCCCGGTGATGGCATTACTTTGGCCGACGGGGGGCTTGCGGTATCCGCCGATCACGTCGTTGTCCGTTATATCCGGTCCCGCCTGGGTGATAAAGGTATTTACAAAGGAGACGCCGTCTCTGTCAGTAGGGGCTCAAATGTCATAATAGACCACTGCAGTGCAAGCTGGTCTATCGATGAAGTTCTGTCGATGAATTCACCCAGAACCGATCTGGTGACTGTCCAGTGGTGCATCATCAGCGAAGCTCTATACTCCTCAATTCATCCGAAGCTAGTGCGCCGGGTACAGGAATCGGGGGCATCGCCGAACAGCGAGGAGTCCGGCGGACATAGCATGGGGGGCATTCTCGGGGCCAAGAGACAAACCCTGCACCACAATCTTTATGCTCATAATAACAGCCGCAATCCAAAGATTTCCGGAAAACCACGCGTGGTCTCGCAGGTGGATTTTCGAAATAACGTGATCTACAACTGGGGTATGCAGACCTGCTACGACGGCTCGTTTGCGCACGCCAATTGGGCCAACAACTATTACAAGCCCGGGCCCGGCACGAGTCCTGGTTCAATTCACCGCATCTTCCGAATTGATAACAGGGAGTCCGAACGGGACAAGTCCCTGATCGGCGATGCCCACGCGTTGTTTTTCATCAAAGGGAATTACATGGTTGGATTCCCGCTGGTTTCCGCCAATAATTGGGCGGGCGGCGTTGACTTCGGGGGCGAGCCGGGCTTTAACGAAGCAAATACGCGAGCGCGGACGCCGTTCGATTACCCCCGAATCGCATGTGAGACAAATGCACAGCAAGCATACGAGCTCGTGCTTACGTCCGCCGGAGCCTCCCTCGCACGGGATTCGGTCGATAGGCGTATCGTCGAAGAGGCTCGAAACCGGACTGCCTCGGCCGGTTACCTGCCGGGTGTACTGCCCGGCAAAGGGTCCCACGGGATCATTCGTTCACAAAAAGAGGTGGGCGGCTGGCCGGTTCTCCGTTCTACCGAAGCTCCGGTTGACTCAGATCGGGACGGCATGCCCGACTGGTGGGAGGTTGCCCACAAGCTAAATCCTAATGATCCCGCGGATCGAAACCTGGATCGAGACGGCGATGGTTACACCAATTTGGAGGAGTATCTCAACTGGCTCGCCGATCCCGCCGGCCGCTTCCTCGACAAGCACCCGGCGCGTGCCAAGGCGAGGTAAGAACGGGGGGAGAACATGAAAGCGAACGACCAGCGGAAGGGAATTCTTTCGACCATCCGGCTGCTCGTGTTAATCGGTTGCCTGGCTATCAATCTGTCGCCAGCCGCCAGCCACAGCGAACAGGGTGCCAAGCCGCCCGGCCAGGAAGAAACGTTTGTTCCATCGGATGTCGACAGCGCGCATCCGATTTACGAATCGTCGTTCAACGATCCCTCGGAACTGAAGGACTGGCTGCTGGAAGGCGGCAAGCAAATGCGCATCGCAAATGGAAACCTCATTCTGGAAAGCGATGCCAAGAACGAAAAGAATCACCTGGTTTGCTGGTTGAAGAAGGAAGCTCCGGCGGACTTTCTGTTGGAATTCACACTGCGCCCGATGGATCGAAAGAATGGCCTCAATATCGTATTTTTCAGTGCTCGTGGAATCAAAGGCGAAAGCATCTTCGATCCTTCCCTGAAGCCGCGCGACGGAACCTATGAGCAATATCGGCAAGGCGACATCAAGTGCTACCACGTCTCCTATTGGGCGGCCGGGCGTGAGACCGCTAACATGCGCAAGAGCCCGGGATTCTTTCTGGTCGCGGAGGGACGGGACTTGATCTACCAGGCTCCCAATGACGTCTTTCAGACGGTTCAAATTTACAAACGGGGCGGCAATATCAGGGTGATTGTCGACGACGTAGTCGCACTGGCCTACGATGATGATGGGGTGACGTATGGTCCAGTCTACGATCACGCCGGATGGATCGGTTTGCGCCAGATGGGGAAGACTCGGAGCTGTGAATACGGGCACATCAAGATTTACCGATTGAAGCGCCGCTGACGCTGAGCGCCAATGGTATCGAGAGAAGGCGACACCTCTATGAAGACGCTGATTTGCGCCACGATTCTCATCCTCGGGGCGGCCGCGCATCTGCTTGCGGCCGGCGCGCCCGTTTCCATCAAACACGTGACCGTGTTCCACCGGCCGGGCCGCTATGGGGGTTGGCCCGCGAATCACGGCGCCTGGTCGTGGGGCAACGAAATTCTGGTGGGTTTCAGCGCCGCCTATTTTCAGTGGACCGGTCCTGGTCGTCATCCCTATGATCGAAGCAGGCCCGAGGAGCCGTACCTGGCACGCAGCCTCGACGGAGGGGAAACCTGGCGCATCGAACCGGCGCCCTCACTGGCGCCGCCGGAAGGCATGTTCACCGCTTCGGGGCCCGGCGGGAAGGCGGTTGATCTGACGCAGCCCATCGATTTCACTCACCCGGGTTTTGCCATGACCCTGCGCATGTCCGACGCCCAGCACGGAAAATCCTGGTTCTTTTACTCCTACGACCGCGGCAGGACGTGGAAAGGTCCCTTCAACTTTCCGATGCTGGGGCAGACCGCGATTATGGCGCGCACCGACTACCTCGTTAATGGCAGGCGGGCGGCCATGGTCTTTCTCACCGCCGCCAAGGCCGGCGGGCGGGAGGGCCGGCCATTCGCAGCGCGCACCAACGACGGCGGCCTCCACTGGGAATTCGTAGCCTGGGTGGCGCCCGACCCGAAGGAGGGCTTCACCATCATGCCCTCTTCCGTCCGGCTTTCCAAAACCGAGATTCTGACCACCGTCCGCCATGAGGACTCGCTTCGCGAGGGACCGAACTGGATCGACGCCTATCTCTCCCGGGATAATGGAAACACCTGGGGATTTCTCAACCGGCCGGTGGCGGATACCGGGGACAAGAGCGGCAATCCGCCCAGCTTGTCGAGGCTGAAAGATGGACGCCTGGCGATCGCCTACGGATACCGCTCCCAGCCATCCTCGATACGGGCGCGGATCAGCAACAACGGCGGCCGCTCCTGGGGCCCGGAGATGATGCTGCGCGATGGCGGCGCGACTTGGGACGTCGGCTACACGCGGAACATCGAGCGCCCCGACGGGAGAATTGTGACCGTCTATTACTGGGCGCCGGTTCTTGACCAGGAAAGAATCATCGAAGCAACTATCTGGGAGCCAAGCTCAAGGTGAAACTGAGCCCGGTTCTCGCGAGCGCGGGGGCCACTGGCGGCCGTGGCGATCCCGCCTGCATTCACGAGTAGTGAACCGTTCTTCACAACAATTGAATTGCAGGCACACCCTCGTTCTGAGAGAATCGACCGCAGAAAAGGCGGTACCGTGTAGCCGAGTCCTCACGGCAGGTAAGCATTCCACGAAAGCGGGCGGCCAAAGAAAAACTCGAATTACCTGTCGGGCAGGCGGCTGACCGGAAGCGAGAGAGGAGCTGACAATGTTTCAGCGTCTCGTTCTCATCGGTTGTTTCATGGTCCTTCTGGTGCCTTGCGGGGCTCTTTTTGCGCAAGGCAACTACGCAAGCGTCACTGGCATCGTGAGGGACGCCCAGGGTGCCTCGGTTCCCCGGGCTGCCGTCACGATCCGAAACGTGGATACCGGCGTCGACCGCACAGTCCACACCAGCGAGTCAGGCGACTTCACCGTCACCAACCTGCCCCCCGGCCCCTATGAGGTGAGCGCCGAGATGGCGGGCTTCCGGAAGTACCGGAGGGTGGGGATCGTGCTCGAGATTGGCCAGGTCCTGCGCAGCGATATCCAACTCGAACTCGGCCAAGTGAGCGAGTCGATTAGCGTCACGGCGCAGGCGGCCGCGCTGAACACGGAAAACGGCGCGATCCAGGGCGACGTGATCTCGCGCATGGAGATTATGGAGCTGCCGCTCGATGAGCGCGACTTTACCGACCTGGCGTTTCTTGTTCCGGGCGTGCTGCCGGCGGCCTCGGGCGGCGAGGGATCCTTCGCTGCCATCAACGGCGCGCGCGCCGACTCGACGAACTTCTACGTCGATGGCATC
>Ga0315282_10002283_pt1 | contig 35492 bp, 26 predicted proteins | sample YL17G07_20_MG_FD_203693 | JGI IMG/M metagenome (GOLD analysis project Ga0315282, IMG submission 203693) | Sediment microbial communities from Yellowstone Lake, YNP, Wyoming, USA - YL17G07_20 | ecosystem: Environmental > Aquatic > Freshwater > Lake > Sediment | place: USA: Wyoming | collected...
GACGAGAGGTCGTCGCGGTGATCTAAGGACATGGCGAGGCCAAACGACAAGCGCCGCATGAGCGGCAGGCCCCGCTACCCGGCAGGACGGGCCAGTTGTGAGACAGACTCCGGAGCCCCGCCCCTACGATTCATATATGTCTGAGCGTTCTTGATTTGGCTGTAGCGAGACATAGAATGACTCCTATCCATCCAACCGGGAGTAATTATCTTGAGACGGACGAAACTTATCAATGATGCAAAGCGCGTTGTTATAAAGATAGGCAGCGCGGTGCTTCTGGATGCAAACCGCGAGATCGACCGCGGGACGCTGAGAAGCCTCGCCGCTGATATATGCGCGCTCGTCGAGGGCGGGCGCGAGGTGGCGGTCGTGTCGTCGGGGGCGATCGCCTGCGGCGTGTGGCGATTGGGGCTCGCCAGGCGGCCGGACACGCTGCCGCAGCTTCAGGCGGCGGCCGCGGTCGGGCAGAGCCTTCTTATGAGCCTCTACGAGGATGCGATGTCCGAGTGCGGATTTCACGCGGGGCAAATGCTCCTTACGCGGGAGGACATGGAGGACAGAACGCGCTACCTCAACGCGCGCAACACGCTCAGGGCGCTCCTTGCGGCGAAGGCGGTTCCGATCGTCAACGAGAACGACACGGTGGCGGTCGACGAGATACGGTTCGGCGAGAACGACGTGCTGTCGGCGATGGTCGCGAATCTTTTCGAGGCGGACCTCCTTGTGATGCTGTCCACTGTCGAGGGCCTGCACGAGGAGTTCGCGACCAAGGGGCGCGCAGGCAGGATACTTCCGGAAGTGGAGGACATCGACGGCTCGATCGCGGCGCTCGCGACGGAAGAGAAGTCCAGGGCCGGCTCGGGCGGGATGGTGACGAAGCTCGAAGCGGCGCGGATGGTTACAGCGTCGGGCGAGGCGGCGCTCATCGCGGGAGGCAAACTGCCGAACGTCATCAGCCGGATATTCGCCGGCGAAAAGATCGGGACGCTCTTCTACGCGACGCGCGGACACATGGCGGGGCGCAAACGCTGGATCGGCTACGGCGCGCGGTCGCGAGGCGAGATCGTGGTCGACGACGGCGCGGCGAGGGCGCTTCGCGAACAGGGCAAGAGCCTGCTGCCTTCGGGGATCGTCGGCGTTGCGGGCGAGTTCGATGCGGGGGACGTCGTATCCGTGCGGGACAAGGCGGGCGAGGTGTTCGCGCGCGGCGTCGCATCTTACGCTTCCGAAGAGGTCAGGCGCATCATGGGGCGAAAAACTGTTGAGATCGCGAAGATACTCGGATCGAAGACGTACGATGAAGTGATTCATCGGGATGCGATGACGATACTTTGAGGTCAGGCTGAAGACTGAAGGCTGAAGACTGAAGGAACCAGACTGGAGACCGGAGACTGGAGCAGAACCGATAGACGGGAATCGGCCCGCAGGGGAAGGAAGCTCGGCTCGAGCAGGATTCGAAGACACAAGTTGGCACGGCCCTCACCCTACCCTCTCCCAGAGGGAGAAGGGATAACAAGCACATGTCAGTCAACGTAAGATCACTTCGCGGAGAGGCGGCGTTTGAAATCGGCATACACGTCTCCAGTCACATTCCAAAGCAATACTAACAGAGGCATGTTACACTCCTGTTACGCTGCGACGCAGACTTCGTGGAAATAGTCAGGCAATTCGGCGGGCTTCGATCATCTATAGAACCGTGCGAGCTGTATAACACTTTGGAAGACACTTGTGCAAGGCGGGCGTCGACGCAGGGGGAGCTTGATGAGGAGCGGGCGGCAGGTTGAGAGTAAGATGAAGGGCCGCAGCTCGCGGCTGCTCGGCGAAATTCTCACGCCGCAACATCATGACAGCTCACCACTTACGTCAGCGCCGGGATTTACTTGCATTTGCGTTTGGAGGAACCGACAATAACGGTAATCGCGTTCGGCCACAATGATTCCCCGTGGCGTATCCGCCCTGTACACTCGGGCGTCTTCATAAAGGGGAGCGAAATGCCGGACGAGGAGAAGTGGTACTTCGCGAAAGGAGGAACGTCCCACGGCCCGCTGAGCCTCCATGCCCTCGTGTCGCAGTTCTCGAGCGGCGCGTTCACCGAGAGCGACTACGTGTACTGCAAGGGCAAGACGGACGGTTGGGTCAAGGCGTCCTCCATCCCCGGCCTCTGCGAAAGCCTGACGCCGGAGCCCGAGCCCGAGCCTGAGCATCATCAGGTTCCGCTGTATGAACGGGCAAGCTTCACGCAGGCTACAGGAGAGGACCGAAAGAAGGCCAAGGGCAAGTTCTGGGCGAAACTGACTGGCAAGAAGTAGCGCCCACGAAGGCCTGCGGACTTCTCGACGCAACGCGGGACCTCGAAAACGAGCACCTCTCGCGCGCAGTGGTGGATAAGCGTTTCATACAACTGGGAACGGGGGCCTGGGAGAAGCGCATTCCATGACGGAACAGTCCGGCCGGGGCAACGTCGAGAACGCCGGCAGCACATCGAGCGACAACAATCCTCCCGCAGGATCAGGGGACGCAAGCGCATCTCAAGAGACCGGCGCCGTCCAAGGCTCGGCATCGCAGCAGTCAGGCAGCGCTCCTCAACAGCAGCCCCTCTGGGAGCAATGGTGGTACGCAGTCGCGGGCAAGTCGTACGGGCCCGTGACGGAGGAGCAACTCACTGCGCTTGCAAGGGGCGGCTATTTCCAGAAGACCGACTACGTCTATGCGGGCTATATCGGAAACTGGGTCCGCGCTGACAGCGTCCATGGGCTCTTTGACGCCGTAGGCGAGGGCAAGGCCGGGGCGCTTCCGGCGGCGGCCTATGTGCCTCCGCAGAGCGCGCCTCCAGCGTCCACAATCATCGAGAAGGAGTACGCTGGGTTCTGGATACGATTTCTCGCGGTCGTGATTGACTGCCTTGTGCTGCAGGGAGCCCTGTGCGTCGCGTGGACGGCACTTGCGAGGTTTGTGGCGCTTGCGGACTATCTGTCGTTTCTTCTCACCCCGGCGGGGTCAGGCGTCGATTACGGCGACATCGCCTCGATGGCCGGAATCCTCGCCCTGTATGCGCTCGTACTCCTCCTGGGCGGGTGGCTCTATTACGGACTTCTCGAATCGAGCAGGTGGCAGGCGACACTTGGCAAGCGCGCGGTGGGGATATTCGTAACCGGCGTCCATGGTGAGAGGATAAGCTTCGCGCGCGCGTCAGGAAGGTACTTCGCGTCGCTCATCTCGTATGCGACAGCGCTTATCGGGTTTCTCATGGGGGCGTTCACGCAGAGGAGGCAAACGCTGCATGACCTCATAGCGGGCACAGTGGTAGTGTATGGCAAGGCGAGCGTGGCCGAGGGTCGCAAGTGAGCCCCCGGCGTGAAGTGTGAACGGTGGCGGCCTGCGGCCGCATGAAGATAAGCGAGCGGGCGGAGCGCTGTATGGAGAAGCATGAATTCCTGTGCCCCTACTGCAAGCAGACCGAAGCGGTGGGAGCGCACATGGCCGGCGTGAAGATAATGTGCTCACACTGCGACAGCTTCATTGTGGTGCCGGAGGTTGGCGCTACAACGGCGTACCGGCCGTGGGAAGCGCCGGCTGCGCAGGCGGCCGCACCGGCGGAGAAAGTCACCGGCCGCAGGGCACAGGAGATCGAGGAGAAGCAGTGGGCAGAGCACGAGCGGACGGTGGGCAGGCCGGAGGATCCTGCCGGCAGCGCAGGGTTTCTTGATGCCATGGCGTACGCCATGGCGGCGGTAGGCATTGTCGCGGCGTTCATTGGCCTGGCCGTATCCGCGTCGAAGGGCACGCTGACGCCGGCGTTAGTGGGCGCGGCGGTGCTGGTTCAATGCATATGGCTCGCGGCGGTGACGTCGCTCGTGACAGGGGCGGCGCGGAACATCTTCAAGACAGCGAACACAGTGAGAGCCATGGTGGAGCGCGAGGAGAGAAGAACTGGGTGAAATGGTTGTGAGCGCGGAGGAGGTTTTTTCGGGCCTTATGGCTTGCGGCGGGACATGGTTTAGTTAGGATTTGTCTGGGGAGTTTTCAGCGTGCTTTTACATCGGATTGCGCAAGGAAGGAGATTTTCATGCCCAAGAGGAAGGCCCCTCCAATTATCACAATCGTCGGCGGCGGATCGCCGCACTGGTCGCCGGGACTCTTAAGCGACATACTCTGTCTTGACGCGCTCGACGGCGCGGAGATAAGGCTGTACGATTTCGATCTCGCCGCCGCGAAGAAGGTCAAGACCCTCATGGACATGGTCGCGAAGAACCGCGACCGCAAGACCCGCTTCATCGCCACTTCAGACGAGGAGAAGGCCTATAAGGGCACGCAGTACATAATAATCACGATCAATACCGGCGGGCTCGAAGCGACAAGAAATGACATCGAGATACCTGAGAAGTACGGCATTCTCCAGACAGTCGGCGACACGGTGGGGCCGGGCGGCTGGAACCGCGCGATCAGAAACATACCGGTTTTCATGCACATCGCCGAAGTCGCGCGGAAGTGGTCCGACGACGCGGTCGTGATCAACTACTCCAACCCGATGGCGCTTCTGACGCAGACACTGTACGAGAACTGCGATCTCAGGGTAACGGGGCTATGCCACGGCATACTCGGCGCGATGGACCTCTTCGCGATGCTCTTCGGCGTGGACAAGTCGAAGGTGAAGGTGACCTTCGCGGGGACGAACCATTTCTGGTTCGTCACAGACGCGCGCGTCGAGGGCAAGAGCGCTTATCCGATGCTCAAGGAGCTCATCGGCAAGGACACGCTCGCGGAGTACATGCGCAAGCAGGAGGTGAAGGGGTTCGAGCTTCGTAAGGATATGGACGTGGTCTCGGACCTCTATCATCAGTACGGATACATCGCCTATCCGGGTGACAGGCACGTGTGCGAGTTCGTGTCGGGGTACATCAACGACGGCCCCGAGAGGATGGAGGAACTCCATATCGTCCGCACGTCGACCGACGAGAGGATCGAGGCGCAGAAGCATCGCGCGACGAAGATCGACAAGTGGATATCAGGCGAGTGGGACTTCGACATGGGCAGATCCGGCGAGACCGCGGCGGATATCATCGAGGCGGTCCATACGGACGCCAACTTCGTTGACGACTTCAACCTGCTCAACTGCGGGCAGATACCCAATCTGCCGAGGGGCGTGGTTGTGGAGACGCTCGGGTTCGTGAACACGCTCGGCTTCACGCCCGGCATGCACGGGCCGATGCCTGCTGCGCTTGTCGCGCTTACGATGCCTCACTGCGTTGCGCAGAAGCTCATCATGAAGGCAGTCGTAACGGGCGACAGGCAGGCTGCGTACGAAGCGCTTTCCATAGACCCCCTGTGCTCGCACCTCACAGTAAGCGACAAGGAGAGCCTCTTTGCGGAGTTGATGAAGGCGAACCGGCCGTGGCTGCCGAAGAGCCTGAAATAGAGTCCGATACGAGATCGAAACCGCCGGTTGCCGCGCAGCCGGCGGTTTTTTCGTTGGGGGAAAGCGAATTTCCGACATGATCGGATGTAATAGTCGTTGAGAGAATGAGCGACATCGGAGGCCCGGCGATGGTGGAGTATCGATACCCGAGGAAAGTAAGAAGATTGTTTCTGATCATAGTCCTGACCGGCGCCGCAGTCTTTTCAGTTCTTATCATGCAAGACACAATTCACATGGTTCTTTCTATAGAGCCAGGGGTGAACGTGGGTGGCGACGAGGTCTTGGTGTACCTGAGTGGCCACAATGTGCTGGCAGCAAGGCTGCTGATCGTGGCAGCAGCACTTTGCCATGTAGTCCTCTGGTGGGCGCTATACGGAGCGTTCTGGCTTATCCTCCGAAGGCTGCTTAACACGGTATATGTGCTCAACGCGGAGGATCTGACTCGTCAGCGAGGAAAAGCGGCGCAAAGACTCATGCTGTCAGAGGTGGTCGACGCGAGAGCTACCCCCTTGAGAGGGCTGATTCTCAGGAGCGGCAGTTCCAGAATGGCAGTGTCTATGAATGTCGAAGCTGCCTATGACTTTGTGAAGGAACTCAAGCACGCAATTGTCGGAACAGGAGGCGCGTTTCCAGAGGAGACTTACAGGAAGCTGCTCGATGCTGCCGAAAACGCCTCATGGCAGAGAAATATGGCGCCCTGGGTAACAGGCTATCTCTTTTCCTGCGGCGCCATGATTCTGGCAAGCTCAGCGTTATGCGCAGCGTTCGCGGCCAGCAGGATGGCCTGCGTAAGCGCGGGGTTGGGATGCTGTCTCGCTGCGCTCGCGTTTTTCGGTTTTTATACGTGGTTTGGACGGTCGCGCTTTCACGATGCGTTCAGGGATGAATGGGTTGCGCCGACCAGGGCATTCGCATGGCGCGTCGCCGCGCAGAGCACGATAGCGACAATACTCTTCTGGACTATCTGCGGCGCGACAGCGGTATATCTCATGGCTTGGTAACCTCCGCGTCGTCAAGGCTCCGCGTCAGAGTAATCCCGGCTAACCGGGGAGCGTGACGCTCACCTTGTGCTTGGAGCCTTTCGGCTGCAGCGGGATAAGCGTGCCATGCACTTCCCTGCCGTCGAGCGTTACCCTGGCGCTCTTAGCCAAGTGGCTGCGTTTCATCACCACGTCGAACTCGGCGCCGCGGAAACGGCGGGTAGCTCTGACCGTCTTCCACGAACTCGGAAGCTGGGGGTCGACACGCAAACCACCGAATTCGCCGCGCAGGCCCATGAGCCAGGCGACAACGAGGTGGTTGAGCCATGCGATCGTGCCGGTGCCCGGGAAGTGGGAGCTCTCGCCTGCGTCGCGGCCGACGGCGGGGCCTTTGAAGAAGTTGGGGACGTAGAGCGGCAGTTGGCCGCTCTTCTTGATCGTATTGCCGCCGGCGCCGGTGAGCATGACGCGAAGATAACGCCAAGCATCGTCCGCGTTGCGGGCCTGATACATCGCATAGGAATACCAGGCAACGGCGCTATTATAGACGGCGGCGTTCTCGTCGATGCCGGCGTTCTTGATGGTGATCTTTCCAAGTGATTCATCGAAGTGCGTGTAGGGCGGCCAGTTGAGGATGGGGCCGGACGGCGTCCAGAGGAACTTCTCGACGGCGGCCGTGAGCGACTTGCGGCGCTTTGCGTCGGCGACGCCGGCGATGACGGCCCATGATTGGGGATTGAGCCAGATCCTGCCTTCGGAGTCCCTCAACGAGCCGAAGGGTTCGCCGGAATCCTTTGTGCCGCGGACGTACCACTTGCCGTCCCAGGCGTATCTATTGATCGCGCGGCGGAGATTGCGCGCTTCTTTGCGATAGCGAGCGACGCGCTTCGAATCGCCAACCGCTTCGCACACTGGGATCCACATATCGAGCGCCCAGACGAGGTTCTGGCTGAGCATCACGGACTCACCTTTCAGCTTGTGCCCCGCCATGTTGAGCGGATCGCACCAGTCCCCCTGCCCCAGTCGCGAGAGGCCGCGGGACGTGCGGTCCCTGAGAAGCCAGTCGACGCCCATGCAGAGATGTTCGTAGAGCGTCGCCTTACCTGGAGCGTCGCTGAAGCCGAGCCTTTCATCGAGGATGGACATGTCGCCGGTCTCGGTGACGTAGGTGTAGATCGTGTGCGGGCCCCAGACGTTTATGTCGCGATGGGGGATGGCGTTGATGCCGGTGATAGTGGCGCCTTCGGCAAGTTTCAACCCGTGAGGCATCCAGCCGCTCTTTTCCTGACAGGCCCAGATCTTGAGGCACCACTCGCGCACCTTCTCGGGGTCGATGTAGACGGCGCCCATGACGTCGGTCATGGCGTTGCGGCCGCAGGGGCTGAAGGAGGAGCGCAGTGTCCTACCGGTCCAGTGAGCCTGCTTGGGCAGCCAGTGGTTGACAAAGCAGTTGAAGTCGCTGTCGGGCGTCTCCACGATGAGGTCTGGGGCGTGAGCGGCGATGAAGCGGTCGAGAGTCTTCAGGGCCTTATCAACGCCGCCGCCGGAAAGGTACTTCTTCTTGAGACGCATGACCTCAGCCATGTCTTTGGCTGGGCCGAAGAGAAGGTTGACCGCAGCGGACTGACCCGGCGCAAGCGTGTACGAGTACTGGAAAACGGCGGCGCCGTTCTCAAAGTTGGCATAGCCTTTCGAAAGCCTCGGCCGGTGGAGTTGCTTGGGATCGTCCATGAGACGGGAGCCGAGGAATTCGTCCATGTCGGCTTCCCAGGATGCGGGCTTACGGTCGCCGACGCAGAAGACCCAGTTCTTGAGACGCGCGTTCTTGTAGTAATCCGGAACCTCGACGTAGTAGGGAAAATACTTGTAGATGATGCCGCCAAGCTTTTCGTCGAACTTGCATTCGTTTATGAGCCAACCAAGGACGCCGATGGGAAAGAAGGGGTACACGGAGACCTTTCGCGCGCGGCGGGAGACGTTGCGCGCGGTAATGGTCCAGAGCTCCAACGTGTCATCGCGAGGGATAACGAGGCGCATCTCGAGCTCGATGCCGCGGGTGACGTTTCGCCAGGTGATGTCGCGGACGCCGGGAGCGAAGGCGAACTGCTCCGGCTCCACGCGCACGGGCTCATAGGGGGCGCTCCAGAACTCGCCTGTCGCGTCGTCGCGCACGTAGACGAAGCGCATGCCCTTTGAGTATTCCGAGCTGCGCGGCTGGAGGAAGTAGGGGCCGCCGCCCGCAGTATGGCCGAAGTCAGTGTAGCCAAGGTGGTCGATCTTCATGTACATAAGGTCATTATTGAGGAAGGAATCGGCCGCTTCCATAGCGTGGACGTCGGCCATGAGGTATCTCCTGCCGTCTTCGATGAACGAACCGTAGCCCCTGGCGGCCTTCGATCTTGGCGACATATTTCCCTCCTCTGCATGGACACAGGAACGCGATGCCCGGATGACAGGGTCATTGTACGGACGCGGGAGGCCGTTGACAACGGATTGGGGCGAGGCATCAAAGGCTGCAAGCCAGCCCTTGCAAAGGTCGTCGCAATGCTTACGATGCTCCGCTTTCTCGCGCTATTGTGCCGCAAGCAGTGGCGCAGGCGCTGGAGAAGCGCCGGCAGTCGCCACTGCGAAACGCTTCCGCCGCAGCATGGCTGGTAAGTCGAGACAAAGATGCCGAAGCGACTCATTGTGTTTCCGGCTCTCGTAGCAGTGTTCCCCATTCTGTTTCTCTATGCTCAGAATAACGACCACTTCCCTATCCACGTCGTGTGGTTGCCTCTCGCGGCGACGCTCGGCGCGGCTGTGGCGATATGGGCTGTAGCGGGGCTTGTGCTCAGGAGCGCCCACAGGGGCGCGTTGTTAGCGGCGCTTCTGCTGCTTCTATTCTTTTCGTACGGTCAGATGGTGGACGTCTTGCGGCGAGCGAATGCGGGCGTTTTCGGACTTGGGCCGAAGGATCTTTCCGTTATTCTTTTCGCGGCGCTGTGTATCGCGGTGACGTTTTTCGTCCTCAAGACGCCCAAGAAGGTCGGCAGGCTCCTTGCCGTCGAGAACTTCGCAGCCCTCTGTCTCATGGCCGCGCCGCTTGCGATCATCGTGAACGTGCAGAGCCACCGGGTGACATTCCTCCGGCCGGAAGCAAAGCGGCCGACGTCACTGCGCAGAGCGGCTGGAGAAAGCCCTGACATTTATTACATCATTCTCGACGGTTACGGCAGGGACGACGTGCTGCGAGATCTGTACGGCTACGACAACAGCGAGTTCACCGACTACCTCAAGTCAAAGGGGTTCCGCGTCGCCCGGCAGAGCCGGTCGAACTACAACCAGACGGGCATATCCCTGGCCTCGAGCCTCAACATGACATACCTGGACCGGTATACGGTCGGAGCGGAGCACAACTCGGACGACCGCACGCCTCTTTCGGGCATGATTGGCGACAACGCCGTATGGTCGTTTCTCAGGAGCCAGGGATACCAGTTCACGATCTTCGCGACAAGCTACGATCTTCTGGACCTGAGGTCCGCCGACAACTACCGCGGGCCGGAGGCGTTGAGCGAATTCGAGGGCGGCGTCGCCGATATGACGCCGCTGGCCGTAGAGGGGCTGCCGTACGCGGCCCATCGCAGCAAGATACGGTACGCATTCGAGCACATGGGCGACGCGGCGGCCGATCCGAGACCCAACTTCACCTTCGCGCACATAGCCGCGCCGCATCCGCCGTTCATCTTTGGCGCCAACGGAAGCGACGTTACGCCGGATGAGGGGTATTCCATGGGCGACGGCTCTCATCTGGTCTCCGCAAACGGCATAACCTGGCGACAGTATCGCGACGGGTACACAAATCAGCTTGCCTACATAAACAAATGCGTCATGAAGTGCGTTGACAACGTACTTGCCCGGTCGAAACAGCCGCCGATAATTGTGATCCAGGGAGATCACGGGCCGGGATCGCTTCTCGACCAGGAGGACCCTGGTCACACGTATCTCACGGAACGATTCAGCATACTGAACGCGTATTATCTGCCAAACTCAGAGGCAGGCGACATTTACGATACGATTTCGCCGGTCAACTCGTTCCGCGTAATCCTGAACCGGTACTTCGGAGCGGGCTACGAGCTTCTGCCGGACAGGTCATACTTCGCGGCGTGGAGCCAGCCGTACAAATACGCGGCAGTAACGGAGGCCATTGCGCGTGAATCGCGCGCGAAGGCCGCAAAGCTTATCAGCGAGAAAGGCGGACCGGGGCCGGCGCTTCCGGTGAGGCGCACAGCCATGGCGTCAGGCCAACACCAGCCGCACCGCCTCTGACATAGCCCGCATACTGCTACCGTGGTCGGCTATGCGCCGTGAGCATGCGATCCTGCCAATCGTTGAAAAGTCACACCCGGCGCCTATCATGGTGCATGGGACTTGGCAGTTGTGCGTCGCGATAGTCGGCTCGCCTGCAGGGCTGTGTCAATGGAGGCCGCAAAGCTAACGCCGATAGTCGCAATCATGGGGGGCTTGCATCGCGGCGACTTGTGAGATATCGAGACTGAGATGTTGAAGCGATTCATTGTGTTTCCCCTTCTGGTCGCCTTGTTCCCGGTGCTGTCACTGTATTCACTCAACAGCGACCAGTTCCGGCTTGGCGTGGTGTGGCTGCCCCTGGCGACGACCCTTGCGGCCACCGCGGCGATCTGGGCGATCGCGGCCTTCGTTTTCAGAAGCGTGCACAGGGGCGCGATGTTCGCCGCGCTTGTGATACTGCTCTTCTTCTCATTCGGACATATGTTGAACGCCCTGGAGGGTTCAGAGACGCATGTTTTCGGGATGGGACCGACAATCGTGTCTCTACTGCTGTCCGGAATACTGTTCGTCGCGGTAACGCTCTTCATTCTGAAGACGCCCAAGACAGCCGGCCGGTTGCTCCTGGTCGAGAACTTCGCGGCCCTCTGCCTCGTGGCCGTGCCGCTCACCGACATCGCAATCAAGCAGAGCCATCGCCTCGCCTTCCTTCAGCCGCTGGCTGGACTCCCCGTGTTCGCCCAGGCAAAGGCTGCCGACACGGACCCGGACATCTACTACATTATTCTCGACGGGTACGGGAGGGACGACATCCTCAGGGACCTGTACGGTTACGACAACAGCGAGTTCACTAATCACCTCGCGACAAAAGGGTTCAAGATTGCCGCGAAGAGCAGGTCGAACTACGGTCAGACGGCGGCATCCCTGGCGTCGAGTCTTAACATGACTTACCTCGATCGACATACCGCCGGCGTCAAGAGTGATTCGCGCGACCGCAACTTCTTCGCCGGTATGATCAGGGAAAGCTGGGTATGGTCATTCCTCAAGAACCGAGGCTACGCGTTCACGATCTTCGCGACGAGCTATGACATGCTGAACATGAAATCGGTCGGCAACTTCGTCGGGCCGGAATCGCTGACCGAATTCGAGGGAGGCGTTATCGGCATGACGCCGTTAGCCGCGGCGAAACCGCAGTTCTCCGCCCACCGGGAATACGTTCGATATGCTTTCGCCCACCTGGGAGACGCTCCGGCAAGCAACGCGCCGACATTCACGTTCGCGCACATAGCGGCGCCTCATCCCCCGTTCGTCTTCGACGCCGACGGCGGGGATGTAACTATGAGCGAGAGGTATACCATGGGAGACGGCTCGCACATAGTCGGCCCAGGGGGCATCACATGGCGGCAATACCGCGACGGCTATGTGAAACAGCTTGCCTACGTCAACAGATGCGCCATGAAAGCAGTCGACGAGATACTTGCTCGCGCCAGGCGGCCCCTGGTGATCGTGATCCAGGGAGATCACGGTCCTGGATCGCTTCTCGACCAGGAGGATCCCGGCCACACGTACCTGACCGAGCGATTCAGCATCCTCAACGCCTACTACCTGCCAACCGGGGGCACAAGCGACATATATGACAGCATTTCGCCGGTCAACACGTTTCGCGTAGTCCTGAATCGCTACTTCGGCATGAGCTACAGGCTTCTGCCGGATCGATCTTACTTCTCGACGTGGAACCAGCCGTACAGGTACATACCGGTGACCGAGGCGATAGACGCCGAGTCGCCGTCCAGGGCGGCGGCGCTTATCAGCGAGAAGGGCGGCTCAGACCACGCGAATTAGGCCCCAAAAGGGCGTTTCTCGGGCACAATCGGGCCTTTCGGCGAACTCGCCCGGCATTTTCTTTCTTTCCGCGGCACTTTTCGGACAGTTGTGCGTTAGTATATAATGGTATTCTTGTTGCCTGATACGGCCGGCTCTCGCCTGGACCCGGCGTGCGAGAGATACGTAGAGAGCGCCGCAGTACCGTTACAGCATGCCCCGCCAACCCACTTGGGGCGGCGTCGGCAACCGGGGAGAGGGGGACTCTTTGGTTTAGCGCCGGCGATTGGCGCCGTCACAACCATACTTATTGCAGTGCGATAGGGCTTTTCAGCAGCACGACGGCAAGATGACGACAAAGAGACAGCTCATTATTCACCCGATTCTATTGGCGTTGTTTCCGGTGCTTTTCCTCTATTCGCGCAACGCGAATCAGTTCCCTCTGAATGTGATAGTCCTTCCGGCGCTCGCGCTCGTGGCCGTGACGGCGCTCGTCTGGGCATGCGCGGCGCTCGTATTCAAGAGCGCTCACAAGTCGGCAACCCTGGCATCGCTGGTTATACTGCTGTGCTTCTCGTACGGGATATGCATCGACTCGCTTCGAAAAGTGTGGAGCGACAGCACATGGATCGGCGCAGGGTGCGCACTGACCGTCGCCCTCGCGGCGGTCCTCATAACGGCGACGCTTTGGATCCGGAAATCGCCCAAGCACATAGACAGGTTCCTCAAGATCGAGAACTTTGCGGCGGCGTGCCTTGTGGTCATGCCCCTTGTCAGCATCGCCGGAGCGCAGTTTAGGCGCGCGAATATCTTCAGTCCGGAACACGTGCAACGGGTATCGAGGCCGGGCGCGGTTAGCGCTGCCTATCCCGACGTTTACTACATCATTCTCGACGGATATGCAAGAGCCGATATTCTCAAGGATATCTACGGTTACGATAACAGCGAGTTCCTGAACTACCTGACTTCGAAGGGCTTCGTAGTTGCGTCCAAAAGCAGGTCCAACTACGGCCAGACGGGGCTGTCGCTCTCGTCGTCTCTCAACATGGATTACCTTGACTCGTATACTGCGGGATACAAGCCAAACGGGGACGACCGTACGGCCTTGACCGGCCTGATCGCAGAAAGCGCCGTGCGGCGCTTCTTCGCCAGCCAGGACTACAGCTTCACCGTCTTCGCCTCCAATTACTATCTCCTGGACCTGCAGGGCGCGGACCGGTACATCGGACCGACGTCGCTTAACGAGTTCCAGGGCGGGGTGGCCAATATGACGCCTCTGGGCGCGACCGACCTGCCGTATGACGCGCACAGGAGGAGAATCCTCTACGCATTCGAGCATCTGGCGGACCCCGCGAAGGATGACACGAGGGCATTTGTCCTGGCACACATAAGCGCGCCGCACCCGCCGTTTGTCTTCGACGCGGAGGGCAAGGACGTCAATCCGAGCAGAGAATACAGCATGGTTGACGGGTCTGACCTCATAAACGCCGACGGCGCCTCGTGGAAGGAGTATCGCGACGGCTACGTAGGCCAACTCGCCTACATCAACAAACTCGCCGAAAAGGCGATTGATGACATTCTGAAGAACGCCGTCGTGCCGCCGGTGATAGTTGTCCAAGGCGATCATGGGCCGGGGTCGCTCCTCGATCAGGAGAGTCCCGAGGACACGTACCTCAACGAGCGCTTCAGCATCCTCAACGCGTACTACTTCCCGGGAGGAGCGCCGGGCGAGCTTTACGACAGCATCTCTCCAGTGAACACATTCCGAGTAATCCTCAACCACTATTTCGGAACAAGCTGCAAGCTGCTTGACGATGACTGCTACTTCGCCAAGTGGAGCCAGCCGTACAGGTACATCGCCGTGAACAAGGCCATAGACGCCGAACCGCGCGAAAAGGCCGCCATGCTGCGCAACGAGAGAGAGACGGCTGCGGCCGCCGGCCGGGAGCGGCAGGCCCGTTCAGTGCGGTAGGACGAGCGCGCCGCCACCTCGTACAAGCCATCGGCCGGCACGGCCGGTCACCTGCAAGCCGACACTAAACGAGAGGTCGGATTTCCGTGCTAACCGGGCGCCTGGAGCCCCAAATAGCCCTGCACGGGGCACGCCCGAACCGGTATAATATTGTGGAAGCCGGGAGAGCCGGCGTGCTTTGCGGCGCGCCGCCTGTTGCCTGGCCGGCGGCATTCGCGACAGAGGTCCTTGGAGCATATGGCAGGCGGGTTATCACGAAGGCGCTTGCTCAAAGCGGCCATTCCCGCAGGGGCGCTTGCATTGGGCGCTCTGGGCGCGGCGCGGTATTACATCTCTTCGAAGCGAAAGCCCAACGTGATAGTGCTCGTCGCGGATTCCATGCGCAGCGATCACCTCGGACGGCAGATCGACGGCGCCAGCATCACGCCTTATCTCGACGGCCTCGCCTCAAAGTCGGTGTTGTTCCGGAATACTTACTCGGGGGCGTCGTGGACGAAATGCGCGATGGCGTCGCTTTTCACAGGCGGCTTCACCCCCTACCACGGCGTCGCCCGCGGGTCCGGCACGCTTTCGTCGCGGTGCGACACGATCGCCAAAATGCTCAAGCGCCACGGCTACCGGACCATGGGCCTTGTGTGCAATATCTGGATGGCGCCGGAAACCCGCATAAAGGGAGGCCGCACGGCCGATGACTACAGTTATGGTTTTGGGCAGGGCTTTGATGACTACCACCTCGTGACTCCCGGCGAATGGGGAGGCGCCGCCGAATCGGCATGGGCTCCCGCCGACGTCATGACCGGCAAGGCTTTGAAGGCCGTCGACGGCTGCCGAGAGCCCTATTTCCTCTACGTGCACTACATGGACACTCACTATCCATGGGTGATAATGCGACCTGATTCGTTCACGGGCAGGTATTCCGCCCCCGGCGAGAAGAACCAGTGGAAGGTGATCCGGGAGAACCGCGAGATCATTCTGTCCGCCAACTGGGCGGGGGCGACGGACGATCCGCCGGACAGTCACGTAACAGAGGAGAACAGGAAACGGTTGGTGGCTGCCGTGAACGAATCGGTCGGATATGTCGATTCCGAGGTTGGGCGCCTTCTGGAGCAACTCAGGGGCGCAGGGGCACTGGACAACTCCGTGGTGATATTCGCCTCCGATCACGGGGAGGAGTATTGGGAGCGCGGCCACATAGGGCACGGGCAGAGCCTGTACAACGAAGTTGTGCGCGTTCCGCTCGTCATATCGGCGCCGGACTTGGGCGCGCGCATAGTGACTGAACCTGTCTCGTCCGTAGGCATTTATGAGACTATCAAAGACCTTTGCGGCCTGCGTGATGATGTCCAGCCCGTGATGGCGCCGTCGCTGGCCCCTTACATGGAGGGGCGTCCGCCGCGTGAGCCTCAGCGCCTGTACTCTCAGCTCGACGGCAATGCAAACGGAGCGACGCTCAGGAAGGTGGTCGGCGCCGACGGACGCGAGATAATCGTCCGCAACCAGGCGGGGTCCGAGGACAGGGTCGAGGTCTACGATTTGAAGCGCGATTCCGGAGAGCGGACAAGCCTCACTGCCGCAGCGGCGGAGGATCTCATGAAAACCACCAAGGGGATTACCCAGGAGTGCATGGCTGTGGCCCAGGAGTTGTCGATCGACCGGCCGGTCACGTCTCTCGCGTGGCAGCTTGCCGAGGAAGAGTCCACATCGGGCGCGAAGACGGGCGCCAGCAGCGCGCAAGACCAGAAGATGGTGGATCAGATGAGAGCGCTCGGCTATCTGCACTGACGCGCAGGGCTGCCGGCAGATGAGAATACGTTTTGAAAAACCGCTTCCTCTGCGCTACAATTCATGTGCGGTCTTGATGTAACGGCTATCAGGGCAACAGGTTTAGGAAATATGGCAGACGCACTTGTCAGCGTCGTAATCCCCGTCTACAACGAACGCGAGAACATCCAGACGTGCATCAGGCGCGTCGAAACGGCCCTAAAGGGGCTCGATCACGAAATACTCATCTGCTACGATTTCGACGCAGATACCACGCTTGCGGCAATCGCTGAAATGGCCGACAAACCTGCGAGCGTGAGGCTCGTGAAGAATGATCTCGGACGCGGAGCGGCGTACGCGATCAGGGCGGGGTTTGCGGCGGCGCGGGGCGACATAGTGGTTACTACCATGGCCGACCTCTCGGACCCGCCGGAAGTAATCCCTGCCATGGTCGACAAGGCGCGCAGCGATGGCGCCGACGTCGTGAGCGGCTCGCGTTACATGAGGGGCGGCTCGCAGAAAGGCGGTCCTCGCCTGAAGTCATTTCTCTCCCGGACTGCGGGGATATCGCTCCATCTCCTGACGGGACTCGCAACGCACGACGCGACCAATAACTTTCGCGCATACAGCAGGCGGTTCCTCGACAGCATTACCGTCGAGAGCACTCACGGTTTCGAGGTTGCGCTCGAGCTCACCGTCAAGGCCCACCTCAAGGGCTTCAAGGTGGCTGAGGTGCCTTCGAGCTGGACGGACCGCTCCGCCGGGACGAGCCGGTTCAGAATGTGGAAGTGGATACCGGTCTATCTCAGGTGGTACATGCTGGCGGTAGAGGGGCGCGCGTTCCCGGGCCGTGTGAGGAGCAGGCTGTGAGCGAGGGCGGCAGCGGCGACCGCGGCGTGATGAACACCGTTTTCAGATTTTCAACTCTCGCGTACCTCCTCGTCGGGATACTGATCTGGCTTTCGCTCCTTGCGTTTCCCGACGAGCCCCGCATAAACCTGGACTCCTCGTGGCAGCAGTCCCTCATCTACGCGGCGCAGCACAACCTTCAGGCCGGGGTGGACTACATATTCACCTACGGGCCGCTCGGGCAGCACATTAACGCGATCATCAGCTGGCCTGACGCGTTCTTCACGATGCCCTATGAGCCGCATATCTTCTACCGGCACGTTGCGTGGGAGATAGTAGTCAACGCGTTTCTGGCGACCGTGTTTGTACTTATCCTCGCACGAACGAGAGGCTGGATAGCGAGGCTATGTCTCCTCGTTCTCGCGCTCGTTGTGCTGCCGATCTCCAAAGACGCGCTGTACCTCTTCGCGCTTGTCGCGGTCACCGCGCTCCTGGTGTATCACTACCGCGGCAGATACGCCATGGCGGGCGCCGTCATGATCTTCTTCGCGGTCGTGTCGCTCATGAAGTTCTCGCTCGCGATCGTGGCCGCGATATGCACGCTCGCGGTTGCCGCAGCGTTTATAAGGAGATCGAAGGCCGTAGCGGCCGCGACGGTCGTATCTTATGCCGCCCTCGTCGCGCTATTCTGGGTGATGGCCGGCCAATCGCTCGCCGACATCCCCGCGTACGTCGCAACGTCGCTTCAGATCACGAGCGGATACAGTGAGGCGATGGCAAATGGCGGGCCTTTGGCGCAGGTGATGCTTGCGCTGGGGGTGCTGGTCTGCGCGACGCTTCTCCTCGCGCTGTCGCGTCTGGGAGAAACTCCTGGTTTCGTGCGATTCGTGGCGGCGGCCGCCATACTTGCGGCATTCTTCATGGGATGGAAGGCAGGCTTCGTCCGTCATGATCTGCATGCATTCATCTTCTTTGCGTTTGCGACGCCGGCGCTGCTTCTTATCCCGCGGCCCTCGTCGGGGTGCTTCAGCAGGCTGGCGTTCATAACCGTCCTCTACGCAGGAATCGTGCTGGGAGCAGTGGGCATATTCGCGTCGGGCAAGCTCATGGGATTCGGTTACACGCCGGAGAGAGCTGTTTCCATGTGGCGCGAGCGTCTTGCGGGAAACGCGCGTACCCTTCTATGGCCGCAGGAGACGAAGGCCCTTCGCGACGAGAGGTGGCATGCGATCACCGACTGGGCGGCCATGCCGGAGGTGGATCGCATAGTGGACAGAGCGCCGGTCGACATATTCTCTTATGACGAGCAGCGCGTCTTTCTCAACGGCCTTAACTGGCGCGGAAGACCGGTGTTCCACAGTTATTCGGCATACACGTCAGAACTGCTTGCAGCCAATGGGCGCTTCTTCGAGGGGCCGCGCGCGCCGGAGTTCGTGCTCTATAAGGCGCAGCCGATCGACGGGCGCTACCCGACGCTCGAGGACAATCGGGCGCTCGAGGCGCTGCTCAGAGGCTATACGCCAGTAGCGCGCGAATACGGATATCTTCTTTTCAGGCGTAACGCTTCGCCGCCTGCGCCGCCGGTCAGGGAGAATGCGATTCTTTCAGAGAGAGCCCCCATCAATCGCTGGGTGAGTATAGAGAGCAGCGATACGGGCGCGCAGGTCCTTGCGCTCGACATCAAGTATTCGGCTCTTGGGAAATTGCGGGAGTTCTTGTACAAGGCTCCGCGCGTGATGATACGGGTGCAAACCGCAGGCGGCAAAGACTTCACGTTCAGAATGATCCCGGGAATGGCGAAGGATGGCTTCCTCATCAGCCCCCTGCTGCCGCCGGACAAGCTCGCGGCATGGTACCTTGGAGAGCCGCTTGGCAGGGTCGTCGCGATTCGAATCGGCGTTGAGCCGAAGGACGTGAAGTACTTCAAACCTGATTACGCGCTGGAGCTAAAGCCCCTTGGCTTCGATCTGCCGGCGCTCTCCAGTGAAGCCAGAGCCGCGCTGCAGCGCGGCGACGTCACAGGCAAGTGACGCCCGCTCGCGTCAGATCGTCCCCGCCGCAACCTGCTCCTTGATCCAGGGAATGACCTCGTCGAGTATCTTGTCGAGCGGAGTTGTCGCCTCAAAGCTGAGCATGCGCCTGGCCTTGTTGACATCGGGGACGCGCTTCTGCACGTCGTAAGTGAACGGCTTGTCGTGGACCGCGCGGAAAGGCTTGCCCGGATTCACTTTCTTCCAGATGAGCTCGGCGAGCTCGAGAACCGTCGTCGACGTCGCCGTCGAAATGTTGAAGTCCTCGTTGAGGGCGTTTTTGTGCTCGATGCAGACCGCGATGCCCTTGGCGAGGTCGCCGCCGTATGTGTAGTGCCGGATCTGCTTGCCATCGCCGAGAATGTGAAGGGGATCCTGCCCCTTTACGACTTTCTGCACAAGGTCGGGTACGACGTGGCTCATCGCGAGCTTCACGTTGCCGGAGAGGATCTCCACGTCGCCGAGGGCGCGGCGCTCGCCGATGCCGACGCAATTGAAGGGGCGCACGATAGTGTAAGGCAGCTTATACTGCTCCCACGCGCCTCGGGTGAAGTACTCGGTGGCGAGCTTCTGAAAACCATAGGTCGAATGCGGAGGCGCGCACCTGAGCTGCTCCCCTTCCGGCGTAGGGAAGGTCGTCGCGCCCTCATAGACCATCGACGAGGACATGACTGTGATCTTGCGAAGCTTCTTCTCACGGTGCGCCCACAACGCGGCGTCGAACGACGCGGCAGTGACCCTCTCGTTTTCGGCCAGGAGATCATAGGCGTAAGTGTGGAAATACGAAATGCCGCCAATCATCGCCGCGCCCGCGATGAAGTGATCGCAGTCGGCGAGAAGACTCTTCATGAGCTCCGTGTCGCGCGCGTCACCCTCGACCATCCGAAACGCGGCGTTGCGGTCATAGGAGCGGTCCACGCGGCCGTACTTGCTGAAGTTATCGAGACCGACCACTTCGTAACCACGCTCCAGAAGCTCAGGAATGACATAGCCGGCTATGAACCCTGCTGCACCAGTGACAAGTACCTTCATACGACCGCGCCTCCCTGCTTTGTCTGCGCCCATATGTCAACTACGGGTTTATTGCCGAAACTGAGCTTCTTGTACTCGCTGTGCGGCACGCCAATGATAATGAGGTCAGACTTCGAGACCGTCTCTTCGAGCGGCGTAAGCCACGGCAGCGAGAGGTACGGATCTGTGCAAAGCACTTCTCGGCACTGCGGCTGGAGCACACGGCGCAGTTTGAACGACAGCGAGTCCCTCGGATCGTCGCTATCCGCCTTGAAAGTCATCCCAAGGATGCCCACGGTCATGTGCGACAGGTCATGCTTGCGCGTGAGACGCTGGACAAGGTAGTTCGGCAACCCCTCGTTAATGAGCATCGCTGCATGCCCGAGAAAGAAAGTATTGTTATGGAAGGCCGAAAGCTGCATCGTGTCCTTGAAAAGGCACGGGCCGGCAGCGAAGCCCGCCTTCGGGAATCCCTTGGCGCGCGGGTAATCCTGGGTCATCGCGCGGTGGATCTCGTAGAAGTCCATATCGTAGTCGTTCGCGATCATGTAGAACTGGTTTGCAGTCGCGAACTGGATATAGCGCCATGCGTTAGTGAAGAGCTTGGCGAGCTCGGCCGCAAGCGGCTTCATGGGAACGATTTCCGGCGCGAGGAGCTTGAAAAGCTTTTCTGCGCGCTTCTGCGCCCGAGGCGTGACGCCCGCGACGATCTGCGGCAGGCTGGTGATCTCCTCCAGAGCCACGCCTTCGGCGACCCTCTCGGGGCACACAGCCACGTCGATATCAAACCCCTCCTTGGCCAGAAGCTTCGCGACGCGCTCGGTCGTGCCGGGAAAGAGCGTGCTTCGCAGGATGAAGAGCTGCCCGTCGCGCAGGCGCGAGCGGCTCTCCAGAATCACTTCCTGAATCGTGTCAAACCGCGGGTTGAGGTGTTCGTCCACCGGCGTGCCGACAATGGTAACGATTACTTCCGCTTCGGAGATGACGGCGGGGTCGGTCGTGCAGGTGAATTTGCCGTTGGCGAGGACCTTCGCGAGGAGTTCGTCGGCGCCGCGATCGACAAAGGGCATTTTGCCCTCATTGGTCGCGGCGACTTTGGCGGCGTCGATGTCAAGGGCTACGACGCGCTTCCCCGCGTTGGCGAAGCCAAGCCCAAGGGGCAAGCCCACATGGCCGCAACCACCAACGATCGTGATATCTACCTTGTCCTTCGAGCGTTTTCCCGATTTCACTTAGCCACCTCCATGAAAAGGCATACGGGAGGAATTATCTGGATAAAAACGCGCCTTTGCAAGCTAAATTGAGGCTGCGCCTTGAGTTGCTTCAGCGGGAAGGGGTATTTCTGGTGATTTTCTGACTTTCCATGCACACGTTTGGGCCGGATTCCTCTCTAATAGGCGGTGAGTGAGGCAATTGGCCGATGGCGACAGAAAAACCAACGTTCGAAGAAGCGGCAAAGGCGGCCTGGCCGACGCTGTTTGCGGCCGCGATGGTGCTTACGGAAAATCGCGCGGACGCCGAAGACGCTGTGCAGGAGACGCTGACGCGCTCATGCGCGGCCTATGGAAGCTTCAGGGGTGAGTCCGTCCCTACTACATGGATGTACAGGATACTCGTACGGATAGCCGCGAAGGAGCGAGTGGGGCATGAGGTCGCGGAAGCTGAATACGAGAAAGTGCCTTCTCTCAATCCCCCGCCGGATGCATTGGCTGCGCTCGGAGAGGAAGTCGCCATAGTGCTCGATGTTTTGAGGTCGCTGCCGAGACGGCAAAGAGAGATAGCCACGCTCTTCTATCTGGAGGAGCTATCGTACGCTGAGATCGCCGTGGCGCTTGACGTGTCGCAGGAGACGGTTAGGGCGGCGCTGAGGCGTGCACGCGCATCACTCAGGAAAGCGCTCGGCGTAGAGACCCACGAAAGGAAGGTGCCGGATGAAATGCCCGGATGATGAGACGCTTGCGGCGTTCGCGGATGGTGAGCTTGATGACGCTCTGTGGGCGGATATCGAGCGCCACATTGACGCGTGCGGCGTGTGTCGCGAGCGGTTTCAGGCAATAGGTCAGGTGGATAATGCGACGAGGCAGGCGCTGGCGGCACTGAAGGCGAGCGCGCCGCCGATGACATTGGCGCCGGCAAAGAACAAAGCCCGGCTTCTTGCGAGACCCTTTGCGGTTGCCGCCGCGGCGGCAATAGTGATAGCGGCGGCGATAGGAGGAGTATGGTTTGCGTTCCACGAGCGGTCTCAGGCGCACAAACCGGCCGTGATTGCTGGAAAGCCGCCGGAGCCTGCACTAATCGGTTCTGTAACTCCCCGGCAAGCTGAGCCCAGCATCCCGGTCACGGACGTCGTGCCTCTGGCATGCAGCTCCGAGGAATACAAGAAGCGTATAGCAGAGGCCAAGCGTTCTGCGGTAATGCCGGTCGATAGCTTGCCGGAATGGAAAGTGGACGAACTGCGACGGATTGTGGCAGCCAGAAGGGGTTCTGTGCCCGAACATGACGGGTAATGGAGGCATATATGAGAAGCTGGAGTCAGTTGGCATGCGCGAGCTTTGTAGCGATATGCGCGTTGGCGGTCTGTGCCGTCACTGTGTCGGCCGACCAGCAGGGTGGCCCTGTTGACAAAGCCGCGGTGACGGGGGCCCTGAGCGACAAGGGACTGACAGCGGCCGCCGCCAGGACCGACGACCGTCTTGCACTTTACGGGCTTGCGTGGCTGGCCGAAGAACCAGCGCGCGGAACCATCCTCGACAAGCTTGTAAAGATCTCGCCGGCCGATGCGCCCGCCGCCGCGGCCCTGAGATGCCGCGGCAGTAGCGCGCCGGGCGAGGGAATACAGTTCGACGTCAAGGCCGCGGATGCATGGCTTGAGGTGGATCCCGATAATGGTGCGGCACACTGCTTCAAGGCTTATTTCCTCGACAGCACGGGGGCTATCGAAGAGGTGACGACGGGCCTGGCGAGGAAGCGGTTCGAGACTTACGATACGCCGGAGTACAGGCAAGGCATCCCGAAGGCTCTGGACGTCCTCAGACTCGAAGGGCAAGCGCGGCTCTGCGCACTGGAAAGGGCGATTGACCTGCGCGTTAACTATCGTGAATGGGGCCTCTTTGGGGCGTACGAGCAGATGGCGTGGAGGATTCGAACCGCGGCCAAGACAATGACCTCGAAAGACCAGGCCGAAGTGGCCAGCCTGCTCATAAAGCTCGGAGGCAAGCTGGCGACAGTGGGCGGCGCTCAGATCGAGGGGGCCTACTCATCGTATGCAGCCGTGGGGCTCGGTTTCGCCGTGATGCGCGACGCCGCGGCGGACCCGGATATGAAGAAGGCCTACGACATGGCCGTGTCCATGAGCAATCACACGTCCTGGAGCGAGGACACCGTCGGCAGGGACTTCCCTCAGGCGCTGCGGTTGGCAGCCGGAGCGCTCTGCGGCGACACGCACACCTCCTACCCGCCGGGGATCCTTCCCGCCGACAAGCCCCTCTTCGATGCGACTGTGGCCAGGAACGATGCTGCGATCCGCGATCTTATCGCCGCTATGCCCGCTAACCCCGATGACCTCGCCGGGGTAGCGGTTGTACAGGACGTCAGGACCGCTGACGCTCTTATGTCCAGGGATTACCCAAAGGCAGCCGAAGCCGCCAAGGCCGCCCTTGATACGCGGGAGGAAATACACACGGTAACCATGCAGGTCTCCGCGCCGGAACGAAGCAAATATAACATCAAGGACGTTGGCCTGGCGATAGGGATATATGAGAATGACCACAAGGAAGTGAACCCGCCGGACCTCAAGACGCTCGTAACCGAAGGGTACCTCGGTAAGGGCGCTACGATCGAGTCGCCCATTACCGGCCGGCCGTACGTATTCCTCTGGCCCAATGTCGCCTGTCCTGCGTCCAATCCGGGCAAGATCGTCCTGGCCTACGACGACGCAAAGCTAACAAGCCCCAACGGTGACTGGTACGTGGCACTCTTCTTCGACCTGCACGTCGGGGGGATATCCGCCGACAAGCTCGAAGAGCAGTTGAAGAACCCGCCGAAGTAACTGGACAGGCAATGCAGTATCCGCGGGGCTCCTCGGAGCCCCGCTTTAGTTTTCGCCCACTCCAGTCGCCGCAAATCCTTTTGCATCAATGCCTTGACCGCCAGCGGAAGCGCTGTTATCGTAACGGTTGAGGCGCGATACCACACACGTGAACGGAGGCTTCCGATGAACGTAATCCTCATCTATTCGGACACGATGCGCAAAGATCACCTCGGCGCGTATGGCAACACGTGGATTCACACGCCCAATCTCGACAAGCTCGCCGACCAGTCAGTGGTGTTCGACAAGGCATACACGTCCAGCTTCCCGACGGTGCCGAACAGGCTCGATCTTCTCACCGGGCGTTTCACGTTCCCCTACTTCGAATGGGCGCGGATGCCGGCTGACGAGGTGTCGATAGGCGAGGAGCTGCGCAAGCACGATTTCGTCACAATGCTGATCGGCGACACGCCGTGGATATTCGCGTATGGGTACAACTTCTCGCGCGGATTCTCCGGCTGGAACTGGATCCGCGGCCAGGAGCACGATGAGCTTTCTACGTACCCCTTCAACCCCTCCCTTCCCTGCGACGCGCAGAAGCTCCGCCTCGCGGAGACGAGCACGTCGCAATACCTGCGTAACGTCGCGCGGCGCTACTGGGAGGAAGATTACTTTCCGGCCAAGACCATGCATGAGGCCGCGCGATGGCTGGAGGAGAATCGCAAGGCGCCCAACTTCTTCCTCTACGTTGACACGTTCGACCCGCACGAGCCCTGGGATCCGCCGGCGCACTATCTTGAGCTCTACGAGAAGGACTACAAAGGAGAGAAGGTCATATATCCCAAGTACACGTTCTCGTCGCGGTTTTCGGCAGAGGAAGTCAGGCACATGCGCGCTGCGTACGCCGGCGAAGTGACGCTTGTCGACTCGTGGATCGGGCATCTTCTGAAGCGCCTCGAAGAGCTTGACCTTGCACACAATACGGCCGTTATCTTCACGACGGACCACGGCTTCTGCCTCGGCGAGCACGACCTCGTGGGCAAGGCGATAATCGAGAACGACACGTCCGCGCACGTGCCGCTCTGGGACGTCATCAGCCACATACCGCTCTTTGTGAGAGTGCCGAACCTGAGGCCGCGACGGACCGACGCCGTCGTCCAGACACCGGACATCACGGCGACCATCTATGAGCTCGCGGGCGCGACGCCGCCGAAAACCGTTCAAGGCAAATCGCTTGTCCCCGTGCTGACGGGCAAGCGCGACGATCACCGGGAATTCGCGGTATCGAGCTCGTCGCTCGTGCACGGCAAGCGCGCCCGGCGGTTCTCGACTGTCACGATGGACAACTGGCAACTCGTCTACGGCGGCGAGAAATACGAGCCCGCGAGCGCGCTCGCGTCGACGGTTGACTCTATCCGCCGGTGCGAAGTCGCATACAAGCCCGAGGAACCCGGCATAGAGCTCTACGACCTCGCGACGGACCCCGAGGAGATACGCAACGTCGCATTCGACCGGCGCGACGTGGTCGAGCGGCTGCACAGGCGATACGTGGAATTCCTCGCCGCGATCGGTTGTCCCCCTGAGCATCTGGAAAACAGGCTCAGGCTGCCCAAGTTCTAAGCATCTCTTCCGCAGGAGAATCGATGGAAAAGGGAGTGAAATTCCCAGAGGGGCTGGAGTATCTCCTCATCGAACGGGCGTTGGGACGGGAGACCGCCGAGAAGGCGCGCGACGGAAAGCTCTCTCAGAAGGAGCTCTCCGAGATCACCACGGCGATGCTGCAGCTCTCGGATTGGTTCAACGGCCTCGCGCCGCAGCCCGCGAAGAATTACATGGAGTCCAAGTGGCACCGGGCGGCGTACTTCCTCTACTTCCTGCCGGCAAACGTCATAAAGGCGCGGACCGTCGTCGCCGAACTGGCCGGCACGTTCTGCGGGATGGACTCCATCTCAGCGCTCGACGTGGGAAGCGGCCCCGGGAGCCTCTCGCTCGGGCTTCTCGACTTCGTCGCGCGCGAGACGAAGATTCGCAAATTGAAGCTCACCGCAGTCGATGCATCGCGGGAAGCGCTCGTCGACTGGCGATTCCTTATCGAAGGCTACCGGGACGCGCTCGTTGCGGAAGGCATCCCCATGGAGATAGCCACGCATACAACGCGCATCGATATAACCACCGCGGCAGTCCAGGAGGGGCCGTGGGACGTGATATTCTTCGGCGACACGATTAACGAGCTCTTCCGCGACAAGCCGACAGCGGTAGCCGACAGAGCACGCCTCATCGCGCGATATGCGGACAACCTCGCCGACGGCGGCTCCGTCGTGATCATCGAGCCGGCGCTCAAGGTCACAACGCGCGCGCTTCACGAGGTCCGCGATCTTCTCGCGCGCGAACATGGCTTTCACATCTATGCCCCATGTGTCGCCGGCAAGTCCTGCCCCATGATGGACACCGGCAAGGAGCGCGACTGGTGCCACACCGGGGCGATCTGGGCGCGTCCAAAGATCGTGCAGCGCATCGACCAGCTTGCCGACCGAAAGAAGCTCATCCTCAAGTTCTCGTACTGCGTCGCGCGGCGGCGGGAGGAATACCCCGTTCAGGCCGAGCCGGGCGAAACGGCCTTTCGTCTCACCGGTGATATCATCGCAGAGAAGGGCAAGTTTCATGGCCTCTTTTGCGGCCTGCCCGGCTGTGCCAAGATGACGCTTCTCGCGCGCGACGTCAACGAGAACACCGCAGAGTTCCCAGAGCTCTGCCGCGGCGACATAGTCGCAATCGACACGTGGGAAGAGCGCGGCGACGGCCTGCGGCTCACCGGGGAAAGCAAGATAAGGCTCCTCAGAAAGTTCTCATAGCGCGGCCAGGCAACAGGAAAGGGAAAAGCATGGGAAACTCAGGCGGCTTCTGGCTCACGCACGTTCGTGAAATCGAGGAATTCCTCAAAACGGTCCGCAAGGGCGCTGTAAAGGAGCTTTGTAGAAGCGCGGGCGGCAGGCCCGTCTACTCCATCTCCTACGGTGAGAAGCGCATCATCAAGCGTACGGCCAACTACGCCAGCGCCATGGCCGCTGGGAGGCCTGAGGCGTTCTTCGGCGACACTAACGGCCGCACGCGATCAATCGTTATTCTGGCCGCGGTCCACGGCATGGAGATTGAGAACACCGTTGGCGCGCTCAACCTCGCGAGCGTCATCGAAACCGGTCAAGACCTTGCGGGCAACCCGCGGCCGGCGATAGCAGAGGCCGCGCAGAATCTCCGCATCGTAATCGTGCCCCTCGTGAATCCCGACGGCCGCGAGCGCGTCGGCCTCGATGACCTCATCGGCGTGAGCGACGCGGACCAGCCGTTCTACTGCCAGGGGCGCTACGCCGACGGCACGGTCATGAGCCACCCTGACTGCAAGCGCCTGCACCCGATGCCGCTCGACGTGCAGTACCTCGGCGGCTATTACAACGACGATGGCGTCAACATCCAGAGCGACACCGAGTTCAACGCGCCTTTGGCCCGGGAGACAAAAGCCCTTCTGGACCTCGTAGTGAGCGAAACGCCCGAAGCCGTTGCCAACATGCACTCATGCGGCCTCGGGCCGTTCATGATCTACTCTGGGCTGAGCGTCCCGCCCGCGTACGAAATCCGCATGGCCCAGATCGCCGGAGTCCTCTCGCGCAAGTTCGCGGAGCGCGGTTTGCGCCCCTGCCCTCCCTACCGCTACAAGCCCAACGAAGGCGGCTTCACGCTCGATTCGATGTTTCATTTCCTGACAGGAAGCCTGCCCATCCTGTGCGAAGGCCCCCACGGCCTGTCCTCGAACCCGTACACGCGAGAGGAGATACTCGAAGTGCAGATGACCTTCCATGAGATGTTTCTGACGACGCTCGCGCAGGAGGGACTGAGGCCGCCTCTGCCCTTCTGATGGCAGTTGCCGTTGCTATTGGGAAGGCGCCTGAGCGCCGCTCACCGTAACGTCCCCCAGGTTCTTCGTCTCGCCCGAGACAAGGACGACCGCCTGCGAGCGCTCACTTGATAGTTTGCCGTCGGCGCTGAGAAGGGATAGCGTCACGACCCCCGGGCGAACAAGGACGCCCGCTCGGTCGCCGGCGAAACGCCCTTCGTCATCCGTCATCACGGAAACCTGCATCGTCGTGCCGTCGGCGTAGCCGAGAGTCCAGGTTAGAGCTGTTCCGGCAACCGGCACGCCGCCAGCCTTCACGACGCGACCCGAGATGCTCGCCGCCGGCACCATGGTCACGTGAACGCTCGCGACTGGCTTGCCCGGCGCGCTCGCAACGCGCCCGTACTCAGACTCGACGAGTCCGCGGCCGCGAATGTCGGCGCCCATCACAGACTGCGAGCCGCCTGGATAGAGATAGAGCGTGCTCCAGCCATCGGAGTCGGATATCGTCCCATGCGTGGCGCCCGCAGAGTTTCGCGCGAGTGCATCGGCTGCCGCAAGCGATTGAACGCCTTCAAGAGGGTTCCCTGCCGCGTCTACATATCGCACCCTGACTTCCGCTAAGGTCGCGATCTGCAGTTCTACGGGATCACTCTTTCCGCGCTCGCCCACCTTGAACGTGGCGCTGCCAACGCCCTTCTCGGAGTTCGCGTCCCACGGCAGGCAAGCCACAAGCGTCCGCTTCCCCGGTGCAAGAGAAACATCCAGATGAAACCGCCCGTTCGCGTCGACAATAGCGGTCGCTCCGGCCGCGAACCCGTCCGCCAACCTGACGACCATCCCTTCAAGGCTGAAGCTGTTCGCCCCTGGCTTGAGGATTCCGTTTACCCCGGCAGACGGACCGACAATAATATCCGGTGCGCGCACAGAGCTGGATTCGAGCGCGATGCTGCAGCGAGGACCCAGTTCGCCTTTTTCTGACACTCTCTTGCCTGCAATAACGACAACATCACTGGAGCCATGCCAGTTGCTCCGCTGAAAGAGCGTTGCGTAAAAATCACGGATCGTCTTCGCCAGCGGCGCGCCGTCGAAGCGGTACTCTCCCTCCGCGTCTGTTCGTACGGCATCCCTGTATTCGAACATCCCCTCGCGTGAGGCCTTCACTTCCCAGCCCGCTATGCCCTTGTCTTGCTCGTTAACCACGCGGCCGATGAGCTTCGCGCCCGTAAGGGTCAGCGTGCCGAGATCGCCTCGGCGCAAGTCGGTCGAAAGCACAAATCCCATCCCCCTCTTTGACGCCATAAGGCCCTTGGGCGCGTATGCGCCGCTCAGGTCTTTCGGCGCCCATAATCCGAAACCGCCGTCGGATTCGGTTACCGGCTTGCCGAACAATGCGAAGCAGATCCATGGGTCGATGGCCTCGGTGATCGGTTGCACGATAGCATCGCCAACCACGGCGCCGCTCGAATCCACGACCTTCCCGGACAGCCGCATTCCCTCCCCAAGCGCAAAGTCCACTCCGGCAAACGCCGTCTTCTCCGGCGTTACATGCGGTTTGAGTACGGTAACCCTGGTCTCATATCCCTGCATGCTCGCGCTCACATACGCGGTATCCGACCCGGCGCCTGGCCCAGTTGCGGTAAGAAGCGTTGGGAATGTGAAATGGTACCCGCCGCCAGCGTCTGACTTCGTTTCGCCGCACGGCATATGCGCGCGGTCTGCGCAATACAGAGCCACGTCGATGAGAGCGCGCACCACCGCGCCTTCAATCGGTCTGCCGGTCCGTGCATCCGTGACGTGCCCCGAGATCGTTACTGTCACAGGATCGGCGCTCAGCGAGAATTTGAGTGCGACATCGTTGGACTCCTGTTGGCCGAACGCGGCAGCGGACATAAGAACGACAGCCGCGACCAAGGAGGCAGCCAGTATCAGCCCCGGCACAGCACCGGGCCTTGTCTCTCTACTCCGCATCAAGAATATCCGTTCCATCTCGCTTCATCGCCACAACGAGAATATTCCTCTCGTTGATATAACCGCGCTCCACCGGACTCGGCACGACCGTAATGTCGCGCGCCGACCGCGGCAGGCGAAACTCCACAAGTGACGTAACTGCGCCGCCCGCCTTCTTGCCGAAGCGCAGCACCCCCGGCGCCTGATCGTCCTCGAAAAGACCACTCACGCCCCTGATCCTGACGATGAGTGTCATGCTCTTTCCAGGCTCGACCGGCGCCATGGACAGATCAATCTCGACCCCACCGCCGATGTACTTGACCGGAAGCACGTCGCCCGCCTCGGTGTACGCCTCCGCGCCGCTGAAGGGGCGCCGGAAGGCGAGCGTCGCCTTCCTGAGCGGCTCCGCGCCCTCGCCGGTGATGGTAACCGGCAGCCACACTGAAGCCGAACGGTCGGCGTCGCAATCCACAATCACCGGCCGTCCCGCCCTGCCCTTCTCTGGCGTGACCACCGTCGAAGTGACGCCCTGCAGCCTCGTCAGTTCGGCGATCTCGGGCATGATAGCTTGCTTCAGAGGCGGCTCGTCTTCGTCGATGATGGCCTCCTCGTTTGGAACGATATCGACGCTCGTACCCGCCGCCGACACTTGGACCTTGCCGAAATCAACCGTCACGCGCGTGCGCTTTTTCCCCGCGAAGTCAGCTGAGCGCACCTGAAGAACCGTTCCAAGCACCTTCACCCGCGCAGCTGGCGTGCTGATCTCCAACCACTTGCCCGCCTTCTGCTTGGAGGCAGTGATATCGATTCCGCCTTCCGCAAGGGCAACGCGCGCGCCTTCGCTCGTGCCCGCCACCTCAACGCTCGTATGCGGCATCGTGCGAAGCGTGCTCTTGTCCGGCAGGACTATCTCGGCCCTGCTGCCCCACTCGGTGAATACCCTGTGTCCGTCGTGCAGTACGGCCTTGCCAGCAACCGTCTGGGGCGCGCCGCCGTTGGCAACCGTCACGATGCCGTAGACCCTGCTGACTTCGCCGGCCACTGGCGCGGCCATGCTCGCCGTGCGATAGACGAACACCCCTGCGACGACCGCCGCTGCCGCCGCCACGGCTGCAATCGGCTTCACGAATCGCAACACGCTCGGCTTGCGTCGCCCACGCGCCGCAACCTCGTCAAGCACTGCCTTCGAGAGGCGGCTTTCGAAGTCACCTGACGGCCACGGCACGCTCGCGCCGAGCATCCTTTCGAGATTGACTTCCTCGTTCGTCCTTTTGAACTCTTCCTTACTCATGTGCCCTTCTCCGGCAGATTGACTTCGCGGCTGCCGAGCCGCCTCTGGAACGCATGCTTGAACGCCGCGCGCGCCCGCGCGAGGAGCGCTTCGGCCGCATCGAGGGTCATGTCGAGCCGCGCGGCTATCTCGCCGGCCTTCATGCCCTCGAGGTATTTCATAGTGAGGATTTCCTGGTGACGGGGCTTCAGGTCCTCAAGGGTGTCGCGCACCGCTCCCTGAAAGTCCCTTCTCGCCACGATCTCGTCGGGAAGCGGCGACTTGTCGTACGCGCCCACGACGACGTCCGCGATATCCTGCGGCAGCGCGCTCAGCGACTGCTCCCTATGGCGCTCCCTCTGCCTTGCGAGCGTGTGCCCCTCGTTTGCCGCAACCGCTCTGAGCCATCCCGTAAGCGAGCCGCGCGACGGATCAAACGTGCCTATGGACTTCACGCACCGCACGAAGGTCATCTGGACGATTTCCTCGCACGTATCCTGGCGGCAGTCGAAGCGCGACGCTACAAAGACCGCGAGCGGCCTGTGGTAGCGCTTCGCAAACTCAAGCCAGGCGCTGTCGTCCATCGCAACAAGCCCCCGAACGAGGGCCTGTTCGTCGTCATGAGCCATCGCTTGTAGTCGCCGTTGATCGTCTGCCGTCATACCTGATACGCTCGCCGCCGTCCCAACCTGTCGATTAAGGCGCGATTCTGCCCTGCCGAGGGTGTCTATGTGCCACTGGCGGCTTGCCCGCCAGTGCGAAACTCTCCAGGATGATATAGAGTTCTTTGGAGCTTTGGGCAATCAGGATACCACGGAGGCAGGCGGTTGGCACGAAAAACGTGAAGGCAACTCAATACGGGAAGGAGTGGTCACGGCGGTTGGTGACCCACACTCGCCATCCAATGGCTAAGCAAGTACCAACCGCCCTGCGCCAGCGCAACACTACTGAAAGTCGTAATTCGGTGTCAGACACCGAATTGACAGAATTAGGCTCGTAGCGGCATTATGCCTCTACGAGATACAATACGCGTCCACTTGGGCATGCAGTATTACAATTTGTGGTAATTCGGTGTCAGACACCGAATTAGGAAGCCGTGATGAATTACTCTACACCACCCGTGTCCACGCCTCTTCAGCGCTTTCGAGAAGCGGCATGTCGTGTGTGGAGCGCTCAGTAAGCGCCCGGTCGATATTCCGCAGCGCCGGACGCACGAGTACCTCAGCGAGGATGAGCGCATAGAGAGGCCCCAAGAGCGCCATCGCGAGGCCCATGCCGATCTCGGAGGGTTTGGTTATCTGCGATAGCATAAGTATGGCGCCGACAATGAACGTAAACGCTGCAGCAGTATAAAGTTGCGCTATCGCGCCACGAAGGACTGTCATATCCCGCCGCGAGAATTCATGTCCGGGCACCTTTACAAAGATCACCCTCGTCGACCACATCGCGTGCAGAAAGTCACCGATGCCATACGAGAGTATTCCCAACCCTGCAGCCGTGCCCACGAGCAGCAACCCGGCGGATAGCTCCACAAACGTTGCCAGCCTCGTGTGCTCCAGTACCGACAGCCAGACCACCCCAAGGACCGCCACCCCCACAGCACCTGACGCCTTCATGGCCACCCCCTTCTTTTCAAAGGCCCCGCACGGAGGGCTGACGGTATCCCCGCCTTCAGTATAGCACAGCGCGCAAGGCGCGCGCCCGCGATATTGGCCTGCAAAGGGGTATAGACTGTTTACTCCGATACCGTCGCGGCTATACTTGCCGTCCTACCCAACAGAAACGGGAGAACTACAATGCTCAAGTCAGAGATCCGTACCGAAAACGGCCTGTCGACCGTCTACGTAGACGGCAAACCCGTCTGGCCGATGACCTTCTGCTCGCGGCACAACGATGACCCCATTTACACCAAGCACTTGCAGGACGCCGGGATAAAGATATTCTGGCCGTTCTGCGACACCGACTGGCAAAGGCCGGGCGCGTTTGAAAAACTGAAAGAGAAGTGCGACCTCATCCTCGCCGGCGACCCCGAAGCCTATATCATGGTTCGTGTGTCGCTCAATCCCCCCGCCCAATGGCTCAAGGACAATCCCGGTGAGATGGTCACGTTCGAGAACGGCGCGCACACGTTCTACAACCCGAAGAATAAGAAGTTCCCCGGCACTTCCGCCGTCCGCGGCGAGTACAACGGTATCGGCGACTACTCGATGGCCTCGGACAAGTGGATCGAAGACGCGTGCAAAGCGCTCGATGAGTTCATCGACAAGATCGACGCGTCTTCCTTCGCGCACAGGGTCATGGGCTATTTCCTCAACGCCGGCGGCACAGAGGAGTGGTACTATGGCAAGACGCAGGACCGCTCGAAGCACTGCATGGGCTTCGAGCCGACCTTCAAGCGCGCATTTACGAAGTTCCTCAAGGAGAAGTACGCCGGCGACGTTTCGAAGCTGCGCGCGGCATGGAAGGACGATCAAGTAACGTTCGAAGACCCTTCCATCCCCTCCTGCAAGGAGCGCTACCTTTCGCGGTCGGCAACCGAGTATGAAGCCGAGCGGCAGCTCCACAGCGCTGATTTCGGCTCCTTCCTCGACCCCGATAAGTCACAGCGCATCGCCGACTTCTACGAAGCATGGAACGCCGGCACGGCCTACAGCCTTATCAACGTCTCGAAGTTCATCAAGGAAAAGACAAAGGGCAAGGCGCTTGTTGGAGCGTTCTATGGCTGCCAGGGGTGTGTGCTCTATCAGGACTTCGGCACGTCCAAGACGTCAATGGCGCTGCGCTCGCCGTACATAGATTTCCTCTCCGCGCCGACCAACTACGAGGATCGCATCATCGGCGGCGGCGCGTCGTTCACTAACCCAATCGACTCGATGCACCTCTGGGGCAAGGCATGGATCAATGAGGACGATACCGGCACCTGCCTCCAGCAGCGCGGCCGGTGGGTTCGCTGCACCCAGACCCGCAACGTCGCCGAAGACATCGAACTCATGAAACGTGACTTCGCGCGCGACCTCTGCCAGGACACCTACGCGTGGTGGTTCGAAAACTCCGCAGTCGACCAGTGGTGGGACTACCCCGATTTCTTCAAGGTCATGGCCCGGATGCAGGAGATCACGAAGGAGTATTATCTGCGTGGCAGGTCGAAGAATTCGGGTATCGCCTGCCTCTACGACGAAGAATCCATCTGGTACACCGACAACGAAACCTGTAAGGACGCGTTCCAGTTCAACACCATATATGAGCTCCCGCGCATCGGCGCGCCGGCGGACCATTACTTCGTCGAGGATCTGTTCCATCCGAAATTCCCCGCGGATAGATACAAGGTCTTCATCGTGTTCAACGCCGCGTATGTAAACGACGCCAAGCGCGAGGCTATCGCAAAACTCCTCAAGCGAAACGGCAACACGATCGTCTGGGTTTACTCCGCGGGCTTCATGAACCCCGCCCGCACGCCCCAGCTCTCCATGGATTGGGCAAGCGAACTCACCGGCATCGAGCTCGACGTCAAGAAGATCACCCACGACCTCACGTGGCTCATCGCCACCAACCGCCACGCGTACACCACCGGCATGTCAAAGAATAGCCTCTGGGGCCTGTACCGCCGCCCGCTCTTTAACCCCATGGTCCGCGGCTACGAGCTTGGCTGCTGCCCGCCGCTGTACCCCTCGCTCGGCCGGCCGCTCTTCTTCGCGAAGGACAAGGCCGCAAAGGTCCTGGCGCGCTTTACAGCAATCAACAAGCCCGCCCTTGCCGTCAAGGACATGGGCGACTGGACAAGCGTATTCCTCGGCTCGAAGGTGATCCCCTCTGATCTCGTACGCAACATCGCGCGCGCCGCCGGCGTCCACGTCTACAATGAGAAGAATGACGTGTTCTACGCCAACAACGATTTTCTCGCGGTCCATCCGTATGAAGAGGGGCAGCGGGTGATCTCGCTGCCGAGGACAGCAAAGCGCGTGACCGAAGTCTTCGACGGCACGGTCGTCGCCGAAAACGCGGACAAGTTCAAGGTGGATATCGCTTACGGCACAACGAAGCTCTACAGAACCGAGTTCTGAAGGTAAGAGGCAAGTATTCGATCGGGTGGGACATCGTAGGGGCGACTCGGTGAGTCGCCCCTTTTCGTGCCAGGCGTAGGGGCGCACGGCTGTGCGCCCTCGGTACGATCCGCCGCTGGCGGATCGACCTTGCGCGCGAGATGCCTCGCGCGCATCCCCTCGCCCTCT
>Ga0315282_10002284_pt1 | contig 35485 bp, 25 predicted proteins | sample YL17G07_20_MG_FD_203693 | JGI IMG/M metagenome (GOLD analysis project Ga0315282, IMG submission 203693) | Sediment microbial communities from Yellowstone Lake, YNP, Wyoming, USA - YL17G07_20 | ecosystem: Environmental > Aquatic > Freshwater > Lake > Sediment | place: USA: Wyoming | collected...
TTTCGAGTCCAGGTAAGGTTCTTCGCGTTGCGTCGAATTGAACCACATGCTCCACCGCTTGTGCGGGCCCCCGTCAATTCCTTTGAGTTTCAGCCTTGCGACCGTACTCCCCAGGCGGAGCACTTAACGCGTTAGCTGCGGCACATCCGCGGACGCGGATACACCTAGTGCTCATCGTTTAGGGCTAGGACTACCAGGGTATCTAATCCTGTTTGCTCCCCTAGCTTTCGCGCCTCAGCGTCAGTTGCGGTCCAGGAAGCCGCCTTCGCCGCAGGTGTTCCTCCCGATATCTACGCATTTCACCGCTACACCGGGAATTCCACTTCCCTCTCCCGCACTCTAGCACGGCAGTTTCGAGCGACCGCCCCGAGTTAAGCCCGGGGATTTCACACTCGACTTACCGCACCGCCTACACGCCCTTTACGCCCAATAATTCCGAACAACGCTCGCCCCCTACGTATTACCGCGGCTGCTGGCACGTAGGTTAGCCGGGGCTTCTTCCACCAGTACCATCAGAACCGATTATTCATCGGCCCGTTTTTCCCGGTCGAAAGAGGTTTACGACCCGAAGGCCTTCATCCCTCACGCGGCGTTGCTGCATCACCCTTTCGGGCATTGTGCAAAATTCCCCACTGCTGCCTCCCGTAGGAGTCTGGCCCGTGTTTCAGTGCCAGTGTGGCCGTGCGCCCTCTCAGGCCGGCTACCGATCATTGCCTTGGTGGGCCGTTACCTCACCAACTAGCTAATCGGCCGCAGCCCCCTCCTCCAGCGGCCCTTGCGGGCCTTTGCTCCCGACAACTTGGGTTGTCGGGGAATTATGCGGTATTAGCCCGGGTTTCCCCAGGTTATCCCCCACTCGAGGGCAGGTTAGCTACGTGTTACTCACCCGTTCGCCACTTTACTCATTCCGCTTGCGCGGAACTTTCTCGTTCGACTTGCATGTGTTAGGCACGCCGCCAGCGTTGATTCTGAGCCAGGATCAAACTCTCGTTTGAAATCGGCTCACGCGCGACTGCTCGCGCGTGAAAATTCATGAGTTCTCCCCCGGCAAGCCGGGGAAGAGATCGCTTAGCTCGTCCGGAATCTCAGATTCCAGATTCCAGACGTGACGTGGCATGCTCAACTCAGTTGTCAAAGAGCACTTCGTCCCCGATTTGGCATCGGGGCCCCCGAATTCGGGGCGGGATCGACAGTACTGCGTCCAGCCTTCGTATCTGGCTCGGCTCCTTACTGCCGACAACTCTGTGGGGTGTTTCCCTTGCAGAGCAGTTGCTAAGATTACACGCGAACCTTCGCCTTGTCAAGCCCTCCTTATAAAAAAAATCCTCTCTCGCCGTTGGGCAAAGCCAGTCACGACCAAGAACCGCCACGAGTCTCACCAACCGCGCCAGCCTTGCGCGCCGGGCCGATTTGCGCCCCCCCGGGGGCAGAGCCCTGATTTTCCCCTTGACGATGGCTCCACTGGTAGCTAGATTTGGCCTCGCTCGCGCGGGAATCCACGATCCCATCCGGCGACTGGGGGCGCCGGTGGGGGCCGACATGCTTGGCGAGCGCTCCCCGCCAGCGCCCTGCAAATGGAGAAGCGCTATGAAAGTAGGACTCTTCACCGCCCTGTTTGCGAAGCTCAGCCTTGACGAAGTCATCAAGAAGATCAAGCCGCTGGGGATCCGCACGATTGAGCTGGGAACCGGCAACTACCCCGGCGACCCGCACTTAAAGCTGGAATGGTTGAACGCGTCCCCCAAGCTCAAGGAATTCAGACTGAAGCTCGATGACCAGGGGATTTCCATCAGCGCCCTGAGCTGTCACGGTAACCCGCTCCACCCTGACAGGAAAATCGGCGATGCCCACGCAGAGGTCAGTCGCAAAACCATCCTCCTGGCCGAGAAGTTGGGCGTGCGCACCGTCATTGATTTCTCCGGCTGTCCGGGAGATTCTGATGCTGCCAAGTATCCCAACTGGGTCACGGCCGCCTGGCCTCCGGACTTTCCCGAGCTCCTCGCCTGGCAGTGGGAGAAGAAGGTCATCCCCTACTGGAAGAAGCGCGCCAAGTTCGCCGAGGACCACGGGGTGCGCATTGGCCTCGAGATGCATCCGGGCTTTGTGGTGTACAACCCGGAGACGTTGCTGAGGCTGCGCGCGGCGGCCGGGCCCGCCCTCGGCTGCAACTTCGACCCCAGTCACCTGTTCTGGCAGGGCATTGATCCCTGCGCCGCGGTCCGCATTTTGGGCGGGGCGGTCTTCCACGTGCACGCCAAGGACACGCGGATGTACGAAGTCAACTATCGGGTGAACGGCGTCCTCGACACCAAACCCTACCGCGACGAGAAGAATCGCTCCTGGATCTTTCGCACCGTGGGCTACGGCCACGGACCGGATTTCTGGGGAGATTTCGTCTCCACGCTCCAGATGGTGGGGTACGACGACGTGCTCTCCATCGAGCACGAGGATAGCTTGATGTCGATTGATGAAGGGCTGACGAAGGCCGCGACCTTGCTCAACCAGATTGTCATTAAAGAGAGACTGCAGGAAATGTGGTGGGCGTGAAGAAGTGTAAGGGGTGAAGGGTAAAGGTTAAAGCCGAAGGATGGAGCGAGTGAGGGCCACTGGCTTGTTCAACCCTTACACTTTACCCTTTACCCTTTTTACTTGTCACTCGTCACTTTCCGCTGGATAGGAGTAATCAGCAATGACAGAAATCAATGTCGCTCTCATCGGGCATCAATTCATGGGCAAGGCCCATTCGAACGCCTATCGGCAGGTCAGTAAGTTCTTCCCTGGGAAGCTCGAGCCGCGCCTGAAGGTGATCTGCGGCAAGGCCTCGAAGGAGGAGCTGGAGGCCACGGCGCGGCAGTTCGGCTGGGAAGAATCGGACCCCGACTGGCGCCGAGTCGTGGAACGCAAGGACATCGATGTGGTGGACATCTCCACCCCGGGATTCCTGCACCATCCCATGGCCATCGCCGCGGCGGAGGCGGGCAAGCACCTTATCTGCGAGAAACCCCTGGCGAACACGCTGGCGGAAGCAAAGGAGATGCTGCGCGCCGTCGAAAAAGCTGGCGTCAAGCATTATGTGAACTTCAACTATCGCCGTGTGCCGGCCGTCGCCCTCGCCAAGCAACTCATGGCCGACGGTCGCTTGGGCGAGATCTACCACTACCACGGCGCTTACCTCCAGGACTGGATCATGGACCCGCAGTTCCCCCTGGTCTGGCGCCTGGAGAAGAAATACGCGGGCTCGGGCGCCCTGGGCGACATCGGCGCCCACGCCGCCGACCTGGCACAATTCCTTAACGCCGACATCACGGAGGTGGTCGGCTTCATGACCACCTTCATCAAGGAGCGGCCGCTGGTAGATGCGGGGCCGGGCGCCTGGGGAGCCAAAGGCGGCAGGGGGAAAGGCAAAGTCACGGTAGACGACGAGACCAACTTCCTCGCCCGGTTCAAGAATGGCAGCGCCGGCGTGTTCGAAAGCACGCGCTTTGCCGGCGGCCGCCGGAACTACAACACCTTGCAGATTTACGGCAGCAAGGGCAGCCTGGCCTGGAATTTCGAGCGCATGAACGAGCTGGAATTCTTCGATCGCACCGAGGCTGGGGCAGACCAGGGCTACAAGACCATTCTCGCCACCGAGGCTGCCCATCCCTATGTGGGCGCCTGGTGGCCGCCCGGGCATATCGTCGGCTACGAGCATACCTTCGTCCACGCCATCCACGATTTCCTGACGTGCCTGGAAAAAGACCGCATGCCCACCCCGAACTTCCGCGATGGGGTGAAGGTGCAGGCCGTGCTGGACGCGGTGGAACGCTCAGCGAAATCAAGAAGGTGGGAGAAGGTGAAAGGAAGTTGACAGTCCACAGTTGACAGTCCACAGTCGTAGGTCTACGCGGCGTGCGGAAGTCTTGTTTTTTGACTGTCAACTGTTAACTGTCGACTGTTGACTTGTCCTATGTCCTACATGATGGGAATCGACGTCGGAACCACCGGCACGCGAGCGGTCGTTGTGCGTCCCGACGGGCACGTGCTCGGCGCGGCCACGGGTGACCATCAGCCCATGCGGATGCCCAAACCCGGCTGGGCGGAACAGGACCCTGAAGACTGGTGGCAAGCGACGATCTTCGCGGTGCGCGCGGCGCTCGCCGAGGCCGGGCTGAAAGGCACCGACATCGCGGCTATAGGCCTTTCCGGCCAGATGCACGGCGTGGTGCTGCTCGATAAAGCTCGCGCCGTGCTCCGCCCTTCTCTGATCTGGTGCGACCAGCGCAGCCAAGCGCAGTGCGATTGGATCACCGCCCGCGTTGGGTACGACCGACTCATCCGGCTGGTCTCGAATCCTGCCTTGACCGGGTTCAGCGCACCGAAACTCCTCTGGGTCCGCGACAACGAACCGCAGCTCTTCGCACGGGCCGCGCACTTCCTCTTGCCCAAAGACTTCGCGCGCCTTCGTCTCACAGGAGAATTCGCCACCGAAGTTTCGGACGCCTCCGGAACGCTTCTCTTTGACGTCACCAACCGCCGCTGGTCACAGGAGATGTTGGGGGCACTGGAACTCGATTCCAAGCTGCTGCCCCGCGTTTACGAATCCCCGGAAGTCACTGGTGAGATCTCACGCGAGACGGCGCTCGTTACGGGCTTGAAGGCCGGGACGCCGGTGGTGGGCGGCGGCGGCGACCAGGCTTCGAGCGCCGTCGGTAATGGCATAGTGCTGCCGGGGCTAACCTCCGCCACGCTGGGCACCTCCGGCGTCATCTTCACGTACACAGACACCCCGACGCTTGATCCCCGCGGGCGCATCCACACCTTCTGCCACGCGGTGCCCGGAAAGTGGCATGTGATGGGCGTGACCCAGGGCGCAGGCTTGTCGCTGCGCTGGTTCCGCGACCAGTTCGGAGCTTCGGAAACCTGGCTGGCCGGCCGCATGGGTGTGGATCCTTACGACCTGATCATCGCGCAGGCCGCCAAAATTCCGCCTGGGAGCGAGGGCCTGCTCTGGCTGCCCTATCTTATGGGCGAGCGCACGCCTCACCTCGACGCTCACGCGCGTGCTCAGTGGTTCGGGCTGACGGCGGCCCATACCCGCGGCCACATGATCCGCTCGATTCTGGAGGGCGTGGCCTTCAGCCTGCGCGACTCGTTTGAGATCTTCAGGGAACTGGGCATCCCGGTGGAACAGATCCGCGCCTCCGGCGGCGGCTCGCGGAGTTTCCTCTGGCGACAAATCCAGGCCGACATCTACGGCAAGGAACTAGTAACTCTGCGCACCGCGGAAGGCTCCGCCTTCGGCGCGGCGTTGCTGGCCGGCGTGGGCGCCAAGATTTACTCCTCGGTCCAAGAATCGTCGCGGGAGGCCATTCAGATCCGCGAGCGCATGGCTCCCAACGTCGCCAACGTCCAGACTTACGACCGGCTCTACCAGGTTTACCGCAGCCTTTATCCTGCCGGGCGCGAACTGGCCCATCAATTGGCGGCGCTGGGCGAAGAGGCGCGCTAGCGGCGGACTTGTGCCGCCCGGGTAAGATCACGGAAAGGGAAAGAACATGAGACTCCGTCGAACCCTCTGCTGCTCGCTTATGGTCTTTTTCATTCTTCTGCCAGGAGGTTGGGCCGTGGGAACGCAGGCTGCTCCGAAAAAGACGGCAAAGTACGCCGTGACCAAGAAAACTGTCGAAGGCCACACGACGTACCATTTGCTTGACTCCGCGCGCAAAATGGACTTCGGCATCGTGCCGGACATCGGGAACTTCCCGTACAAGTTCGAAGTCAACGGCCAGGATGTTTTTATTGCGCCGGAATCTTTCAAGGCGTACCTGGAAAAGCACTGGTTTGGCTGGGGGAATCCTTTTCTGGCGCCCTACGCCAACCGGATTGACCGAGACTTCTATTATTTCCAGGGCAAGAAATATCTGCTGAACGATGCGCTGGGAAACATCCTCCGGGTGCCACCGAACAATTACGCTATCCACGGCCTGCTCGTATTCGATCCACGCTGGGAAGTCGTGAAGACCGGCGGCTCCGACACCGAAGGCGCTTTCATTACCTCACGCCTGGAGTTCTACAAATATCCTGACCTGATGGCGCAGTTCCCCTTCGCTCACGTGTACGAGGTAACTTACCGGCTGAAAGACGGAAAGTTGGAGTGCGTCACCAAGGTCACCAACGCGGGCAAGTCCGCGATGCCGGTCCATTTCGGCTACCATCCTTACTTCCGTCCCGACGGTCCACGCGCGCAGTGGAGCGTGAGCATTGGCGCCCGGAAGCATTGGCTTGTCGACAAGGCCCTCATTCCCTCCGGTGAGACGGAGCCCACGGAGAAATTCCTGCCGGGCATCACCCAGAGCTTTACCCTGGGCAATCGGTTTGTCGACGACGCCTTCTCGGATCTGGCACGCGACGCCAAGGGCCTGGGGCACATTTGGGTGAAAGGTAAGACGCACAAGATCGAGGTCATCTACGGCAAGGAATTCGATTACGCTATCGTCTATGCGCCACTCGACAATACGCTTATTTGCATCGAGCCGCAGACGGGCCCCACCAACGCCTTCAATCTTGAACAGGAAGGCAAATTCAAGGGCCTGATCGTTCTCGAACCCGGCAAGACGTTCAAGGCAACGTATTGGATTGTTCCCTCAGGTTTTTGAAGGTAGGTGTACCGGAGCCAACATGCCGGCGACAAAAATGCAACGACTGGTTGTATCCCTCCTCGCGCTTTTGGCGTTCGGCCTCGGCGTGCATACCTTCTTGGCCGGTGTTGGGGCCCGGCAGCTCCCGTCCTCGCGTTGTTTCACATCTCTTTTTTCAACGAGGTTCGCCATGGCAACTCCTGCAACAAGCTATGCGGCAAAGCTTGAGAAGACTCAGTACAGAGGCTGGAACGTTTATCGCCTCACGAACGGCCTTATCACCCTCTACATCGCTCCCGACCTGGGCGGGCGCGCCCTCCAGCTCGCGCTCGGCGACCAGGAGTATTTCTTCGTGAACGCCGACTTGGCGGGGAAAGTCCTGCCCCCCGAGCAAAACAATCCGAAAGCCGGCTGGGCCAATTACGGCGGCGACAAGGTCTGGCCCGCCCCCGAGGGCTGGACGAATGACCACGAATGGCCGAGCATCCCCTACTACATCCTCGACGGCAGCAAATTCGACTCGGAAGTGACCACGAATAATGCCGCTGAGGTGGCGGTGCGAGTTACCAGCCCCAAGGACCCCCGCACCGGCGTGCAATTTGTAAGGACCTTCCACGTTTGCGCGGGAACGACGCGGATTAAGGTCGAGCAAGTGATGCGCAACATCAGCCGGCGTCAGATCCGCTGGGGCATCTGGCACCTGATTCAGCACGAGGCCGCCGACGCGCGCAACCCCTCAAAGCCCAATCCGGAACTCTACATGTACGTGCCGCTCAATCTCCGCAGCATGTTCCCCGAAGGCTACTACAAGCCTTACGGCGACGTGCGCCATCCGAGCTACGAAGTAGTGGACGGCGGCCGAATGCTCCGCATCCACTATCTCTACCGGGTCGGGAAGATCGCGGCGGACTCGAATGCCGGCTGGTACGCCGTGGTGAACGGCCAGAAGAACATCTGCCTAATCGAGAACTTCAAGTACTTCCCCGGCGCCGAGTATCCGGACAACGCCTCGATTGAATCCTGGAACGACGGGCCGGGCACCATCGCGCGCCGACCGTTTGACCAGACTCTGGCCGATGACCCGAAGCAGACTCCCTACTTCCTGGAATCGGAAGTCCTCAGCCCCTACGCCGCGCTCGATCCCGGCGAGGAGTACTCCTTCCCGGTTTATTGGTCGCCGACACGCGCGCCTAATCCCATCCGCGAGGCGGTCGGGGCGGGCGCGATCAGCGAACCAATCTCCGGCAAGGTCGAAGGTGGCCGCGTCACCCTCAAGGGCGTCTTCGGCGTCTTTACGCCGGGCACCGTGGAAGCAATCTTCTATAGCGGCCTCGGCGAGGAGCTGACACACGAGACGTTGCAGGCGGTTGACCCGCGCGAGGTCGTGCGGCTCGACAAGTCAATCGCGGTGCCGGCAGACGCCTACCGAGTAAGCGTGCTCTTGCGCGACGCCGATAGTGAAAACCGCGGCGTTCTGGGAAATGTGATTCTGAAGTAGGGGCGGCGTCTGCCTGCCCGCTGGGGTTGACGCACAGGGTGGCACCAGAGAAGATGTGTTTGCCAGCCGAGACTTGCAAGAGCCCACGGCACAAGGACGGTGCCGTGGCTCCTGACTACTTCCTGCGCGGTGTTGCCGGGCCCGGCGGATTTGCCGCGCGCGCCGCGAACGCTTCGACTTCCGCTCGGGTCGGAAGCGAAGGCTGCGCGCCCAGCTTGGTGACCGCGAGCGCGCCGGCCAGGTTCGCGTAGCGGATGGCCTCCTCCATCGGTGCCCCGGCAGCCAGTCGAACGGTGAGCGCGGCCGTAAAGGCATCGCCCGCGGCCGTGGGGTCCACGGCCTCAACCTTGCACGCGGGAAAGTGCTTCGACCCTCGGCGGGTGACGAGCATGGCCCCGTCGCTTCCCAGCTTAAGCACCACGGTCTTGACGCCGAGTTCCAGCAGCTTTTCCGCGGCCTCCCGCGCCGAGACCCGACCGGAAACTTTCTCTCCGCTCAGTTGTTCGAGCTCCGTTTCGTTGGGCGAAACAACATCCGCGAGCTTGAGAATCTCCGGCGGACAGTGCCGGGGCGGCCCGGCATCGAGCACCGTGAGTTTTCCTGCCTTGCGCGCCAGGCGCAGAGCGGTTTCCACCACCTCCAGCGGGACCTCCAGGACCGTGCAAAGGGCATCGGCTCGCCCGATGACTTCTTCGGCCCGCTCGATATCGGCCGGGGTGAGAGAGAAGTTGGCCGCCGGATCCACCACGATGGAGTTGTTTCCGTTGGGGAACAGCATGATGAAGGCGCAGCCGGTAGTGCAGGCAGGATCGCGCCTGACGTAGGTCGTGTCGATGGCATTCGCTTCCAGCCCCTGAATCAGGAAGTCCCCAATCATATCCTTGCCTACGGCACCAACGAAGGTGGCTTTCGCCCCCAAGCGGGCCACACCCACCGCCTGGTTCGCCCCCTTGCCCCCGGGGAAGAACTTCAGGTTGGTCGCCAACATACTCTCGCCCTCTTTGGGCAGGCGATCCGCCTTCACCACCAAGTCGAAATTAGTGCTCCCCACAACCACTACGTGGACTTCTTCAGCACGACGCACGGCAGACCTCCCTGGGACTTTTAGTACTCGATGCCTCGGGTTGACTCTGACCAATTCGCACGCTTTGCGCGCCTTGTCAAGTTGCTTGCCGGTGGCACGCCCTTCCCGATTTGGGAAGACCAAGAAAGGCTCGGTCGTCGGCACCCAACACACCTCAGGGAAAGGCGCGATTCTGTGGCTGCCTTTACACTTGACTTGTGTTGGAGTATCTTAGCCCCAGCGCAGAGGTGCGAATTCCGGCCGCCCCCGAGGACCAGGGGGAGTTAACATCCTTGGGGGGAGCACACACGGTTCGGACGCGGGCCTGTGACGCTTCGGGTGCTTCGGCACGCGGCGCCTAAGGGGCGCACGCATTTCAAGTTCAATCACCGCACGCTCGGGAGGAGGGACCACACATGGCCAAGGCAAAACAAATCACCGCCTGGATGGAAAGCCAACCAGGACAGCTCGGCCGCATCGCCAAAGCTTTGGGCGACGCGAAGGTGAATATTACGGGATTCACAGCCTACGGAACGGGAGGCGAGAGCCCAATTCGCTTGCAGGTGAGCAGCCCGGCGAAAGCCAAGAAGGTATTGCAAGGTCTGGGTGTTCGCGTGACAGAGGAAGAAGTCCTGCGACTCACGCTGGCAGACAAGCCGGGGATACTGGGCGAAGTGGGCAGTCGCCTGGGGCAGGCCAACATCAACGTCGATTACGCGTACGGGAGCGTCGCCAAGGGCGGCAAGAAAGCGGACGTGGTGTTGGGAGTCACCGATCTTGTGGGTGCCGCCAAAGCCCTGCGCGGTTTGTAGGACGATTCTCGGTAGGGGCACGCCACGGCGTGCCCTTACCCCTCAAGCAAAGGGGTAGCGGTTGAGTGCAAGCGCACGGTCGGCCAACCGGCGCCGCAGTTCGATCACGTCGGGTGGCATACGGCGCAGGAAACGCCTCAATAGCGCGAGCTGCGTGCGTAGCACGTCGCCTTCCGCGATTCTGCTGAGTGCGCGCCGCGCTTCCGACTCCATACGCTCGACCGCAGCATGGACATAGACACGGGCAGCGTCACATGCGGCGGCGCACGCCTGTGCGCCGCTCCTGGCGATCATCTTCTGCGTGCGCAGCAGGGCGCTTTCCATAGCGTACACTTCCATCACCAGGTTACTGAGGGCGCCGATAACCTCCTGCTCGTCCGCCAGTGCCTGCATGTATTTCTGCACGGCGCTGCCCGCGATTTGCAGCGCGACTTTCTTGGCCCCCGCCAGTAACCGAGACTCCTCCGCTAATGGACGATCCTCTTCTGCCGCCTCCGGCGCCGTGCCGAGAACTTCATCCAGCACTCTTTTCGCGGCGGGAATCAGCGCCAGTTCGCCTTTCATGGCGCGCTTCAGGAGCATGTCGGTAATCAGGAGGCGGTTGATCTCGTTCGTGCCCTCGAAGATCCGGTTGACGCGTTGATCGCGGTAGGCTCGCTCCACTTCGTATTCGCTGGAATAACCGTACCCGCCGAAGATCTGCACCGCCTCATCCACGACGAAGTCCAGCGCCTCCGTTCCCATCACCTTCAGAATGGAGCACTCCACGGCATATTGCTGGAGTGCTTCCAGGATTTGCTTGGGTGCGGCCGGCGCGCCTTGGTCAATGCCCTCGAGCAAGCGATCCACCAACCCCGCGGTGCGATAGGAAACACTCTCGACGGCGTAGGTCCGCGCCACCATCTCCCCCAGCTTTTCCTTGATCAACCCGAAGTCGGCGATGTTGCGTCCGAAGGCTTCGCGTTCCTTCGCCCACTTGAGAGCGTCAGCAAGAAGGTTCTTACAGGCGCCCACGCATCCGGCGCCCAGCTTCAGCCTTCCGATGTTCAGGATGTTGAAGGCGATCAGGTGTCCCTTGCCGACCTCTCCCAGAACGTTCTTCACGGGCACCGGCACATTGTCCAAGTTCAGCGGCGTCGTGGACGAACCCCGAAGGCCCATCTTGTGTTCTTCGGCTCCCGGTGAGACTCCGGTAAAACTGCGCTCCACAATGAACGCTGTGAACTTTTCCCCGTCCACCTTGGCAAAAACTATATAGACATCCGCGATGCCGCCGTTGGTGACCCACATCTTGGTCCCGTTAAGCAGGTAGTGTTTGCCATCGGGACTGAGCGCGGCCCTGGCCTTGCAGTTCAGGGCGTCAGAACCGGAGGTCGCTTCGGTCAGGCAGTAAGCGCCTACCCAATCAGCGCTGGCGAGCTTGGGAAGATACCGGGCCTTCTGGTTGTCCGTGCCAAAGAGCGCGACGGGCAGGACGCCGATGCCGGCCTGGGCGCCGACCGTGGATGCCCAGGAACCGTTGCGCGCCATCTTCTCGGCCACGATGATGGAGGAAATCCTGTCGAGCTCCAACCCGCCGTACGTTTGCGGCACATCGGTGGCGCAAAGCCCCAGGTCCGCCGCTTTCTTCAAGAGTTCGCGCAGGAGGCCGGGCTGCTTATCCTCGATCTCCTTCACCCGCAGGACGATTTCCTTTGAGACGAATTCCTCCGCCGCCTGACCGATCAGCCGCTGCTGGTCCGAAAGATCCTCGGGCGTGAAGATCTCGTCATGTGAGCACTGCTCAATCAGGAAACTCCCACCCTTAATGATCTTCTGTGGACTCGCGCTTGCCGTGGCCATAGTGTTCCTCCCGTTACGCGCACCACAGAGAGCACCATGCCGACCTAAAGGTCAGCGCTACAGGTTTTCGAAGATCCCGGCGGCGCCCATGCCGCCGCCCACGCACATGGTGACCATGCCATAGCGCGCCTTGCGCCGCTTCATCTCTCCGAGCAGGGTTGCTGTCAACTTGGCACCGGTGCAGCCCAGCGGATGGCCCAGAGCGATGGCGCCTCCATTAACGTTGGTCCTATCGAGGTCAAGCTCCGCCAGTTTGACCACCGCCAGGGCTTGCACGGCAAAGGCTTCGTTCAGTTCAACCAGATCGAGGTCCGCCAGCTTCAGCCCGGCAAGCTTCAGCGCTTTGGGAATCGCGTCGACCGGCCCGACACCCATTTCCTCGGGCAACGTGCCCGCCGTAGCGTAGCTTACGAAGCGCGCCAGCGGCTTCACGCCCAACGCCCTGGCCTTATCCATCGACACGACCAGCGCTGCCGCCGCCCCATCGCTCATCTGCGAAGCGTTGCCCGCCGTGACCGTACCGCGGGCGTGGAAGACGGGCTTAAGCTTGGCGAGCGCTTCCAGGGAGGTATCGCTTCGCGGCCCCTCGTCCGTGTCAAAAATGATTTTGCGGGTTTGCAGCTTGTCGTTGCCCTCCAGGCTGACCTCGACCACCTCCAGCGGCACGATCTCCTCTTTGAACTTCCCCGCGGCAATCGCCGCCAGCGCTCGCTGGTGACTGCGCAGTGCAAACTCGTCTTGTTGCTCGCGGGTCACTTGATACCTCCTGGCCAGGTTCTCCGCTGTGAGTGCCATGTTCAGGTAGGCGTCTGGATAGTGCTCCATGAGATACGGGTTGGGAGAAAAGTGATACCCGCCCATGGGAATCATGCTCATGGTCTCGGTGCCTCCGGCGAGGATGACTTCCGCAAAGCCGGCCAGGATGCGCTCCGCAGCCAGCGCGATGGCCTGAAGACCGGAGGAGCAAAAGCGATTGACGGTCATCGCCGAGCAGGTCACAGGCAAACCCGCGCGCAAGGAGGCCACGCGTGCCACGTTATTTCCCTGCTCGGCTTCCGGCATGGCGCAGCCCAGAATCACGTCCTCGATTTCCGCAGGGTCGAGTTCAGGAACGCGCCGGAGGACTTCCCGAATCACGGCAGCCGCCATGTCATCCGGCCGCGTGTTGCGCAGCGTGCCCCGTGGCGCCTTGCCCACGGCCGTGCGCGCAATCGCAACAATCACCGCTTCCCGCATGGCTACCTCCTGCCACTCCCACGCAATGGCCTAGCGACCCGATCCCTTGCGCCATCGAGGGGTGCTTCCCTTCTGCCTTCTGCCTTCTGCCTTCTGCCTTCTGCCTTCCGCGTTCTGCGTTCAGTTCCTCAACGGTTTCCCCTTCTTCAGCATGTACTGCATCCGCTCCTGCGTCTTTTTCTCGCCGCACAGGCTGACGAAAGCCTCGCGCTCAAGGTCCAGTAGGTACTGCTCCGAAACTCGCTGAGGTGAGGTGAATTCCCCGCCCCCGGAGAGGATCCTTGCCAAATGTGTCGCGACAACCACGTCATAGTCGGAGATGTATTCCGCGCGGCGCATCAGGTGTAGCCCGAGCTTCATCTTCGTGAACGCCGCCTGGCCCAGAGCCATGATGTCGTCGCGGGGTTTCGCAGGCCGGTAGCCGAGTTTAACCAAGTCCAGCGCTACTTGCTTGGCGTCGGCGATTTGCCGGTCGCGGTTCATGCTGATGGAGTCGCGCGCCGAGAGGTAGCGCAATTTCCGCGCTTCCTCAGCGCTCGTCGACACCTTCGCCATGCCGATGTTCAGGAACACTTCTTTCAAGTAAAGGAATGGATCAGCCTCCGGGTCCGACGGCACGGCGTCCATGGCGCGGATCAGCATCTCCTTTGCTCCGCCCCCCGCGGGGACGAGCCCTACGCCGAACTCCACGAGCCCCATGTACGTCTCTGCCGCCGCGCGGATGCGCGCGGCGTGCAGGACCATTTCCACTCCGCCACCCAATGTCAGGCCGAAGGGTGCAGCCACCACCGGCTTGAGGGCGTACTTCAGCGCCATGTTGGCGTTCTGGAAGGCGCGCACCGCTTCGTGGATTTCCTCCCATTCGCCTTCCTGCGCGCCCACGAGCAAGAGCATCAGATTCGCCCCGACACAGAAGTTCGCACCCTGGTTGCCGATCACCATGGCCTCGAATCCGTCGTTTAAGAGCTTGAGGCCGGCGTGCGCCATCTCGACCGTGTCGGCACCGATGGTGTTCATCTTGGAGTGGAATTCCAGGCAGACAACGCCCTCGCCCAGGTCAATCAAGCTGGTGCCAGCATTCCGCTTGATTTCCTTCTTGCGCGCCTTGAGCGAGGGCAACAGCAGGACACCCGGGCGGTCCTGCAGGGGACGATATTCCCCGCTCGGGAAATCGAAGTAGGACGTGGTTCCGTTGCTCTGGGAATAGAAAGCGCTCTTACCCGACGCTAGCAGTTTTTCCGCCAGAGGAGGAACAGAACGCTGCTCCTTCCTCCATCGTTCCACGGTCTTTCCGACACCCACCGCGTCCCACAGCTCGAAGGGGCCGCACTCCCAGTTGAAGCCCCACTTCATGGCGTTGTCGATTGCGACGATGTCGTCGGAAATCTCCGGGATGCGACTCGCCGCGTAGTGGAAAGTGGCAGACAGAACCTTTCGATAAAACTGGCCGACACGGTCGGGTGATTGGAGCAGCGCCGCCACGCGCTGACGCGGGTCTTCGATGTTTTGCGCCATCTCCAGTGCCGGAAGGTTCGGCCGTTGCCGCTTGCGATATTCGAAGCTCGTCAAATCCAGCGTGAGGATTTCGCTTTCGTCCTCGCCCTCCCTCTCCGCTTTGACTTTCTTGTAGAAACCCTGCTGGCTCTTCTCGCCCAGGAGGTTGCGGTGGAGCATCCGGGCAACGAAATCGGGGAGCTGAAACAGGTCGCGCCACTGGTCATCGGGAAGCGCCTCAGCCAGGTTTTTCACCACGTGCGCCAACACGTCGAGTCCCACGATGTCAAGCGTGCGGAAGGTGGCGGACTTGGGCAAGCCCATCGCCGGCCCGGTGAGCGCGTCGATCTCCTCGATCGTGTAACCGTCCTCGCGCATGATGCGCAGGACGGTCAACGTCAGAAACGTGGCGATGCGGTTGGCGATGAAACTGGGTGTGTCCTTGGCGATAACGATGCCCTTGCCCAGCACCAGATCGGCGAAACGCGCGATGGCCTCGACCACCTGGGGCAGCGTTTCGCCGGTGGGAATCACCTCCAGCAGCTTCAGGTAGCGGGGCGGATTAAAGAAGTGCGTCCCCAGCCAGTGGCGACGGAAATCCTCGTTCCGGCCTTCGGCGATACTGGCAATCGAAATCCCCGAGGTGTTGGAACTGACAATCGCGCCGGGAGCCCGGAACGGCTCAACCTTGCCGAGCAACGCCTGCTTGATCTCTCGATTTTCCGTGACGGATTCAATGATCCAATCGCAGTCTTTCACCCAGGCGAGGTGGTCCTCGAAGTTGCCCACCGCAATGAGGCGCGCGGCCTCAGGAACGAAGAAAGAGGCGGGACGGGATTTCAGGGCGGCGTCGAGGCCAGCCTGCGCGAGGCGGCTGCGGACCCTCGGGTAGCCGGCTGTGCGGCCCTGCCTCTGCTCTTCGGAAGTGAGTTCGCTGGGAAGGATATCGAGCAGGACCGTCGGGACTGATGCGTTGGCCAAATGCGCCGCGATGCGAGACCCCATGGTCCCGGCACCCAGCACAGCTACTTTTCGGATGTCGCGCACGGTGCGCCCCCACCAAGCAAGCAGATGATGTCCTAGCGATTATCTCGGAGGGGGAACTCAGCGTCAACCGCAGGGGCCCTGCGGCACGTGGTCCGAGCGATCTTGGCCTGGCTTAGATGTAGCTCTTAACCCGCGGCCAAAGTTCCTTCAGCGACATCTTTGGCTTTCGGCAGATGAAGACTGGCAGGTTGCTCTCGTAAGGCATGGCGTACTCGCTGACCACCGTGGCGCCGAGTTCCACTTGGTCGAACGTCTTCTTCACATCTTCCAGTCGCGGCCCCACCGTAATCACAATCTCTCCCGTGTGGTTCCCCGGCCCCCACAGCCAGTAATTGTTGTGGCCGCTGATGGCTTTGGGCAGGCCGTACTTCTTCCCGAAGAAATCAATGGCCCCAGCTTCCCCGTAATTGCCGGCAAAGATGGCGCACTTCGCTCTGTCCTCAGGCGGCAGGCTGTTATAGACCTTGGCGACCGTCGCCACCATGTTCTCCCAGCCAAACATGTCGGCGTAGCCTTGGGGGAGCTTGCCGAATTTATGCCTTTCGGTCTGGGGGGCCTGGATGCCCAGGAAGTCCTGATACTTGATGTAGGTCTCCACCGGCAGCACGGGCATCGCGAAGGGCGCCGTAATAGCTCCTCCTGCAGCCAGCAGCCCGACCGTCGCAGGCTTGAGCCAATTCCACTGCCGCTCGCGAATGAACGTCTCGATGACCAGCGCCCCCGCCGCCAGAAGCATGGGATAAGCCGGAGCGAGATAGTAGGCCTTGGCTTTCAGGAGCAGAAAGACGACCAGAATCGCAACGTAAGTCCATCCGAGAAGCCGATATGGCTTGCCGGGCTTCGACACAAGATAGAAGTAAAGCCCGGCTAACCAGATCGGCAGGTTGAAAGGATGCATCTCCAGAAACTGCCCCCACAGGAATTCAAGCGGCGAAAGCGGATAGTTCTTGTAGAGCCGACCGCGTTCAAGCAGCTCGAGCATCGGCCAGTCATAGTGGAGCTGCCAGATGACGTAGGGAAGGAAAACAGCGAAGGCGATCAGGCCTCCCAACCACAGCCACTTGCTGAGAAAGTACTTTCGGGCGGGAGTGAGCAAGAGGGCTACAGCCAGGCCAAAACCAAAGAAAAGTATGGAGATCTTGTTCTCCAGCCCTATTCCCGCAATGAGGCCGAACCATAGCCAGAGCTTGGGATCCTGTCTCTTCAGTATCAAGATGACGATGTACGCGCCGAGTGCCCAGAACAGGTGGTCAAACGCATTCACCGTAAAGATGGTGTCGATGCCCAGGTAAACCGGAGCCACTATCACGGCGGTGGCGGCGAGGCATTGCGCAAAGCGGCCCCCGCCCAGCTCCCGCGCCATCAGCCCCGTTAACAGGACGAGCAGCGCCCCGGCAACTGCCGGGAGAAAGCGCAGCGCCAGCAGCGAATCGCCCAAGAACTGACGGGTGAGCAGAGCCAGCAAGGGAGTGAGCGGCGGCTGGTCCACATAGCCCCAATCCAGGTGCTCCCCGCAAGCCAAGTAGTAGAACTCGTCACGGAAGTATCCGTAGCCGCTGCTGAACCAGAGATGGACCAGGAGCTTGGCCAGGGCCAGATACAGCAGGAGCGCCGTGCCTCCGAGCAGGAATTGGCGGGAGAAGGCTTTGTTCATCGCGAACCCCTTGGTAGAGGCAAGAACCGCCCGCTGTGGATCTGCGCTATCGGGTAGGTTCCATCTGGAGAGCGTTGTTGAAGCGGTTGAAGTAGTTGAAGACTCCGGCGACCGCGGCGACCTCGATCACTTCACCTTCGTCGAAGTATCGCCGGAGTTGGCCAAACACCGCGTCGCTGACGTGGTTGGAATCGCGCGTCAGGGCTTCCGCAAATTCCAGCGCCGCGCGCTCGCGCGGCCCGAAGATGCCCAGGTCGCCCTTTTCGAGACCCGCCAGTTCCGCCTCGCTCGCTCCCAACCGCCTTGCCAAGGCGGTATGCGAGGCCAGTCAATAGTCGCACAGATTGAGGTGAGAAACCCGAACCGCAACCAGCTCCTTCAACTTCTTCTCCACGGTGCCCGTATTCAAGATGGCGCGGAAGTGAGCCGCCATAGTCTTCATGATTTCGGGCCGGTGCGCAACCGTACGGAACATATTGGGGATGTTGCCGCGTTCCTTCAGGAAGGCATCGAAGGTTTCCCGGACCTCAGGGTCAGGGTGATCAGGCGCGAGCTTGGATAGACGTGGCATGTGCAAGAGAAGTCGAAAGTCCAAAGTCGAAGGTGAAAAGCTCCCCCGATTGGTCCTTCAGACTTTTGACTTTCGACTCCTTACGACCTCTGGTATGCAGCCAAGAACTTCTTCATGGCCGCATCGTTCAACTTCAACTCACCCGAGCTCACGAGCTGTTGCTTCAGACTCTGCCGGTAGATTTCCCACGCCAGGTTGCGTTTTCGCTCCAGCAGTTCCTCGGCAATCTGATCCTGCTGGCCGGGCAAATCCACCTCCGCCGCGGGAGTGCGCGCCGCCACGCGAAAGACCACGCGGTTTCCCCCCAGCGACACTACATCGCTCGTCTCGCCCGGAGCCCGCGCGAACGCCGCGGAAAGCTGGGAGCCGGAACCAAGGCCCTCAACGTAGTCCTGCTGCGTGAAGTCCTTGCTTTCCTTCACGCTCAGGCCCATGGCCTGAGCTTGCTTCTTGAAGTCCCCGCTCTTGACCTTGGCGGCAAATTCCGCAGCCTTCTGGCCCGCCAGCTCCTGCGATTGGGCGGCACGATAATCCTGCTCGACAGCGGCACGCACCTCTTCCAGCTTGGGCGGATGTGCGGGAACAATCTCAAGCAACTGGATAATCGCGAGACCTTTGGGCACCGTAACGGGTGTGCCCACCCCTCCCACGCGGAGCTGGAAGGCGAGGTTCTGGAACGCTTCACCCGAACCGAGATCGGCCACCGCCTGGTTGTAACGGAACAGCGGCGTCTCCTTTGCCTCCAGCCCGAACTTGCGCGCCACCGCCTGAAAGTTCTGCGGATTCTGCTGGAGCTGGCGCTCGAGTTCGCTGGCCAAGGACTGCTGCGCTTCCGCCAGCCTTTGCTTCTCGACCTGATCCTGGATCTGCCCCTTCACTTCCTCAAACGTCTGCAAATGGGCGCTCTGTTTGTCAAGCACTTTCAGGATGTGGATGCCGTAGGCGGTTTTGATGAGGTCGCTTACCTGACCCGGCTTCATCGAGAAGGCAGCCTCTTCAAACTCCTTCACCGTCTGGCCCCGGACGATCCAACCAATGTCTCCCCCGTTCGCGGCCGTGGCATCTTCCGAATACTTCTTGGCCATGTCGCCAAAGTCTGCGCCTGACCGGATTTGAGTCAGAACATCCCGGGCGGTCTTTTCCAGGGTGGAGATCTCCTCGGCGCTCTTCCCCTCCGTCTTGAAGAGCACGTGGGATGCCTTGACGCGGTCCGGAACACGATACTCCGACAGGTGTTGCCCGTAGTACTCCTTGAGCTCGTTCTCGCTCACTTTCACCTGTTCCCGTACGCGGTCCGTGTCGATCAGCACGTAGCGGACGCGGCGCTGTTCCTGCACCTTATATTGGCCGGGGTCTTTCTTGAAGAAGGCCTCCAGTGCTTCGGGGGTCACGTTCACCGCCTTCACGAGCTGGCTGGGGTCAAACAAGACGTATTCAATGCGGGCTTTGGCGTTGCGCCGCAGAAACTCGTCGCGCACCTCCGCCGGGTTTACGCGGATCCCATCCGTGAGAACAGCCCGCATCTTCTCCTGCAGGAGACCTTCCCGAAGCTGCTCCTGGAATTGCGCCACCGTCATGCCGGTCTGCTGGTAGATCCAGTTCTCACCCACAAAAACCCCATTCAGGTAGAGCCCGGGAATAGCTTGGGCTGCCTGGAGAACTTCCTGGTCAGAGACCTGAATGCCCAGCTTCTTGGCCTGAGTCCAAAGGGCGCGACGCAGGATCATGTCATCGAGAATGATCCCGGCCATACGCATGATGAATTGCGGGTCATTAGCCAGGGGCGAGTTGCGCAAGCGGGATTGGATGCTGCGGGACAAATCCTGGGAGGTGATCGATACCCCGCCGATGTCCGCGAGCACGTTGGCTTCCAGTTGACCCGTGTCGCCCGCGGGGATCGGCGCCAGCGTGATCACCATACCGACCGAGACGATGCCCAGGAAGAAAATCAGCAGATACTTCTTTACCGCCTCGCGCCGCTTCTTGAACAACCTAAACATAAGTGCTCCTGCTCAGGTACCTAAGCCTAGCCATTATAGGCGCAAGGGGCGGCAGGCGGCAACCTTAAGCTGGCAGCGGGAAAGGGCGGGCGAGGGGCCTTGTCCGCCAGACACACCCCGGCTGAGCGACCGTGGAGGACAAGGCGCCCGAACCCCTCCTGGAGGCAGGCGACGCCAGCCCCCCCCGGCCGGGGCGTGACCAGTCTCCGCACCCCATCCCGCAGACTTTCTTGGCCAGCGCCGCGCGGCGTGAGGCCGTGGGTCCTAGGCTTGGGGCGCCTCGGTCGCAAAGTCCTTGACCATGGTGGCGCTTTGATGAACAATAGGCACGTCGGTTCTTAGCGCTATGTCTGCGGCCACACCACCGCCCCCGATGCCCGGGCAAGAAAGGTCCTACGAGGTTGAGTGGACAACTATCTCTTATCGGGCCATCATGGCTTACGCCATCCTGGCTCTGCTGGCGCTCGGACTGGTCCTCTACCTGATAGCTCCGAGGTACTTTGGGCAGAAGCTAAAGCAGGGGCTGGGGGCGATTACCGCTGGCCTGGGGCGCACCACTTCCACCGAGGCTGCGGCGGCGAAGCGGGAGGCGCACTTCGTCAATATTGACGGTACCGTACGGGTCAAGAAGGCCCAGTCGTTGCAGTGGATTAGCGCCGACTACAACACCAACCTGGAGAACGGGGACTACATCCAAACCGGCAGCGACGGTGTGGCTCGCATCATTTTCGCCGATGGCACCAACTACATGTTGAAGCCCGATTCGCTCATTGTGGTGGAGGAGAGCCGCGAGGATCCGGTGACGAAAGCCACGCGGGTAGCGGTTCAGGTCTCTTCCGGCGCTGTGGATTTATCCACCGGGAAGTTTGAGGTTCCGGGGTCCACCTCGCGGGTTTCTTTTGAAAACGCCACAGCCAATCTGGCGGAAGACAGCCGGGCCATGCTCCGCAACGACCCGCGAAAGGACGTGCACGAACTCACGGTGGAGCAAGGCCAAGCCAGTGTCACCCGCGGCTCGACCACCGTCCAACTGGGCCAGTATGACCAGGTGGCTTTCAACAGGGATAAGCCCGGGCTGACCCGGTTGAAAGTGATTTCTCCCCCTTCGCTGGAGGATCCGCCGAACATGGCCTTGACCATGACCAAGGACCCCAAGGCTGCCAATCTGGATTTTGCCTGGAGTCACGTGCCGGGGGCAGTGGCCTACCGTCTGCAGATTTCGCCCTCCGGCATGTTCTCTAACCTGGTGGTGGACAGGAGCGTTGCGGGTAGGACTTCAGCCAGGGTAACCGGACTGGAAGAGGGAACTTACTACTGGGTTGTCAGCTCCATTGATGCGAAAGGCGTGGAGAGCCAGTCCAGCGCGGCCAACCGATTCAGCTTGGTGCAGCAGGTGGAGGCCGGGAGTCAGGCATTCCTGGAGGTCACGGGAATTGTGCAGCACGGCCGGGTCTTGGAGGTGGTGGGTCGGACCGAGCCGGGCTCCACGGTGATCATCAACAACGAGCAGGTGTTTTCCATCGCGGCCGACGGCACCTTCCGGCACTTTACCTCACCCCTGGCAAAAACCGGCGCCAATCAAATCACCATCACCGCGCAGAACCGCAAGGGGGACACGCACACGATCCGCAAGAACATCGTGGTCGAATGACGACGCCCACCGCGTGCGTTTCCGGCCAAGCGCAATGGGGTATCCTGTGGGAATGAACTTCCGTTCGCTATTCAGCGTTTTTTCTTCCGACCTGGCCATTGACCTGGGGACCGCTAATACCCTGGTCTACGCGAAGGGCAAAGGCATCGTGGTCAATGAGCCTTCCATCGTCGCTATCAACAAGGTGACAGGGGGTATCGAGGCCGTGGGGCGCGAAGCGAAGGAAATGCTGGGCCGTACGCCGGGGAACATTGTGGCCATCCGTCCCCTGAAGGACGGCGTCATCGCCGACTTCAAGGTGACGGAAAAGATGCTCAACTATTTCATTCACAAGGCTCACAATCGCAAGATGTTTGTCCATCCGCGCATCGTGATCGGGGTGCCCTCCGAGATCACCCAGGTGGAGAAGCGCGCCGTACAGGACTCCGCCATGCGCGCCAAGGCCAGCGAGGTGTACTTGGTCGAGCAAGCCATGATGGCGGCCATTGGCGCCGGCTTGCCCATTACGGAACCCTCCGGAAGCATGATCGTGGACATCGGCGGCGGCACCACGGATATTGCTGTGATCTCGCTCTCCGGAATCGTTTACGCCCGGTCGGTGCGGGTGGCGGGAAATGAAATGGACGAGGCCATCACCGCCTACCTGAAACGCAAATACAACCTCCTGGTCGGTGAGCGCACGGCGGAGCAGATCAAGATCGAAGTCGGCTCGGCCTACCCTCTGGACAAGCCGCTTACCATGGAAATCAAGGGCCGCCACCTCCTGGAAGGAATTCCCAAAACCATCACTATCGATGACTCCGAAATCCGCGACGCGCTCTCGGAATGCGTAGCCACTATTGTGAACGCCATCCGCGTGGCGTTGGAGCGCACCCCGCCGGAACTCTCCGCGGATATTTCTGATCGGGGCATCGTGCTGACCGGCGGCGGCGGACTGCTCAAGAACTTTGACAAGCGCATCCGGGAGGAAACCGGCCTGCCGGTCTCCATCGCTGAGGACCCGCTGGCCTCGGTGGTGTTGGGTACGGGAAGGATGCTCACGGATTTCAACCTGTTGCGCCGCGTGGCGATAGAATAGGCACGACGCGAAAGTAGGGTGCTCGCGGCCTTCAACCCAGGAAGGTCCACACCGTGTTTGATCTGAACTTGGCCGACTCCTCGTATTCGGAAGCGCCGCCGGAAATGGAAGCCCCCGAGAGAGTCCAGGCGTTTGTCGCGCGCCGCCGCGCCTTCTTCATCCTGCTGGGAGTGCTCGTTGCGCAACTCCTGCTTCTGTCGGCCCAAATCACCCGCGATCACAAAGTCCGCCTGATTCAAGTCTGGGCAGTTGCGGTTTTTGATCCCTTCGCACGCGCCCTGCGCGGGATGGCCGACGCCACAACCGGCGCCTGGAAAAGTTACCGCGAACTCTGGCAGGCCCAGCAACAGAATTTCGAACTCCAGATGCAACTTGTGGCAGCACGCTCCGAGATCCAGCAACTCACCGAGCAGGCGGCGGAGGCGCGCCGCCTGCGGGACTTGCTCGAGTTCAAGAACCACCTGCCCTTTCAGACCGTGGCGGCGGAGGTCATTGCCACCAGTCCCGGAGAAGCTTCCACGGCCATCTTCATTGACAAGGGAACCGATGCGGGCCTGACCTCGGATCTGGCGGTCATCACTCCCGCCGGCGTCGTGGGAAAGACCATCGCCGTCTTCTCCCACACGGCCCAGGTTCTGCTGATCACGGACCCTGCAAGCGGTGTGGCGGGCACGCTGGAGCGGAGCAGGGTTCAGGGCATCCTCAAGGGTGGCGCTCTGAACCTGTGCCAGGTTCACTATGTCATGAACGAAGCCCCAGTGTCGGTCGGCGAAATGGTGCTGACTTCAGGCCTCGACCAGATTTATCCCAAAGGGCTGCCCGTGGGGTCCGTAATCCAAACCGCTGAGGGCAACATCTACAAGAATGTGACGGTCGCGCCCGCCGCAGCCCTGGACCGTCTGGAGACCGTCCTGGTCGTCCTCAAACCCCGCTCCGGCGAGTTGCAGGCGTTGACTTCACCGGCTCGTCCCTGACTCGCAGGAATTGATGCCCGGCGCGAGTTCCGGAAGCTCGCGCCCGGCCAGAAGCCCGGAGGCTCTCTAACCCTACCCAAGGGCGCCGCATTTCTGGTACTCTCCACCGCTATGACTGCCCCGGCCCAGCGGCCCATCGAGGTCTCACGAACCCAGCCGGCTATCCTCTGGGTGACCGTCTTCGTGGCTCTCTTGCTCCAGACCTTCTTGCCGCTCAAAATTCCTCTGGCTCGCCTCTTTGACTTTCCCCTGCTCGCTACGATCTATTTTGCAGTGGTGAGGCGAAACAAAGTCTTCGCGATGGGCCTGGGAACCGGCATGGGTTTGCTGCAAGATGCGCTCTCCCACGGCTACATCGGGATTTTTGGAATGGCGAAGGCCTTGATCGGATACTTGGCGGCCTCGGCCAGCATTAAGTTCGAACTCAACGACGTGCTCGCGCGCCTGGCCCTTACCGCGATACTTGTCCCTGTCCATACGCTGTCCCTGCTGGCTCTTCAGCATGGCCTGCTCGAGACTCCGCCGCCCTTCCAACTGCTCGATTCCGCGAGCGGCGTCTTGGTAAATGTGGGTCTGGGGCTGGTCATGTTCCAAATCCTCGACCGCTTCCAACGTCCCGCCTAGCGCTGCTCGGGGCTCCGGGTGCGGAAGCCGGGAGAGACGTCTCTTGTCCTCCTCCGGCACCATGTTAAGATAACGGGCTGGTTTAGCCACTGTTCGGACTTCGAAGGTAATTCACAGGAGGGTCGTGCGATGAGCACTACAACATTTGGCGTGATTGTCGGCAACCGTGGTTTCTTCCCCGACATCCTGGCTCGCGATGGCCGGGAAGAAATCCTGCGCGTCCTGGAGCAGGAAGGGTACAAGGCGATTTGTTTGACCCCACAAGACACCAAGTATGGATCGGTCGAAACCCTTCAGGACGCTCGCAAGTGCGCGGACCTTTTCAAGAAGCACCGCGAAGAAATAGACGGAATCCTAGTCAGCCTGCCGAATTTCGGCGACGAGCGCGGCGTGGCCAACAGCATCCGAATGTCGGGGCTGGAAGTGCCGGTGCTGGTGCAGGCCTTCCCCGACGAACCGGGCAAGATGCTGATGGGGGGCCGGCGCGACAGCTTTTGCGGCAAGATTTCAGCCTGCAACAACCTCTGGCAGTACGGCATCCGCTTCACGCTGACGACGCAGCACACCGTGGCGCCGACGGCCGGTCTTTTCAGGTCTGATTTGAAAGCGTTTGCAGCTACCTGCCGCGTGGTAAAAGGTCTGAAGAACCTGCGCGTGGGCGTGCTGGGTGCGCGGCCCGCTAACTTCATCACCGTGCGCTTCAGCGAAAAGCTGCTCGAAAACCACGGCATCTCGGTTGAGACGCTGGACCTTTCGGAAGTCTTCGGCCGCGTTGCCCGTCTGAAAGACAACGACCCGAAAGTGCAAGCCAAGATCTCCACCATCACCGGCTACGTTCCCACCCCAGGCGTCCCTCCGGCGGCGCTCTTGAAGATGGGCAAGTTCGGCGTGGTGGTGGACAACTGGATGAAGGCGAACGATCTGGTGGGCTCGTCCGTCCAGTGCTGGACCGCCATGGAAGAGTTCTTCGGGGTCGTCCCCTGCACGCTGATGAGCATGATGTCCAACAACCTGCTGCCCAGCGCCTGCGAGACCGACATGGCCGGCCTGATTGGCATGTATGCCCTGCAACTGGCCTCCGGCGAGCCCAGCGCCATCGCCGACTGGAACAACAATTACGGCGAAGACCCCGACAAGGCCGTCATCTTCCACTGCTCGAACTTGCCCAAGCACTTCTTCGAAGAGGCCAAGATGGACTTCCAGGAAATCATCGCGGGGTCCGTGGGTAAGGACAACACTTTCGGCACGGTAGTCGGAAGATTGAAACCTGGGCCACTCACCTTCTGCCGCGTTTCCACCGACGATCTCCACGGGCGCCTCCGCGCTTATGTAGGCGAGGGCGAAATCACCAGCGACAAGCTCGCGAGCTTCGGTGGCTATGGCGTGGTGAGAATCGCGGGCCTCCAGAAGCTGCTCCAGTACGTCTGTAAGAACGGCTACGAGCACCACGTCGCTGTCAACCGCAGCCACTACGGCCGCGCCATCGTCGAGGCCCTGGAGAACTACAAGGGCTGGGAGGTGTATCACCACCAAGCCGTCGGAGCATAGGGCTCCGGCGTCGGATGGAGGACGACTTCCAGGGCACCCCGCGGCGGGCGTGTTTGGTTGCGTGCCCTCGCGAAGGGGTAGTTCTTATGACGCACCGCGATCGGATCTTAGCTGCCCTCGGACATCAGGCGCCGGACCGCGTTGCCCTCGATCTGGGGTCCACGATTGCGACCACCATGACGGCCCAGGCGCACGCGCGGCTGGTCGCTCACCTGGGTCTGCCTGCCGAGCCTCCACCCGTCACCGTGGCAAGGCGCTCGTCCACCGTCATCCCACATGAAGCGATCTTGCGGCGCTTCGACGTAGACGCGCGTCCCCTTCTCCTCGGAGGCCCCGACGCTCACCCTGACCACAGCCTCTCCGAGGACGCCTTCCAGGATGAGTGGGACGTCACATGGACGAGTGCGAAGGGCGGACATTTCATCAACACGGATGGCCCTTTCTACCGCCTCGACGAACCTACCCTCCAGAACCTTGAGAAGTTCCCTTGGCCCGACCCGCAAGATCCCGGTCGCTATCGCGGACTGCGAGAGCGGGCACGGACGCTTCACGAGGAGACCGATTACGCCGTCATCCTGAGCCTTCCTGTGGGGCCCGTGCACCAGTGCCAGTTTGTCCGCGGCTACGGGGCGTGGCTCGAAGACCTCCTGCTTCACCCGGCCTTCGCCGAAGGCCTGCTGGCACGGATCACGGAGATTTGGGTCAACGTTGCTCATCGAGCCCTGGAGGAAGCGGGAGACTTCGTGGATGTGGTGATGTACGGGGACGACATCGCCATTCAAAAGACGACGCTCTTCCGCCCCGACCTCTATAGGAAACTGATAAAACCCCAGCACCGGAAAATGGCGGAGGCCGTCAGGCGGTACGGCAAACCCATCCTCTACCACTCCTGCGGCGCCGTTTACACCTTCGTGCCGGACCTGATTGAACTGGGGATTACTGCCCTGAATCCCGTCCAGGTTTCGGCGGCAGATATGGACCCCCGACGCCTCAAGCGGGAGTTCGGCCAGGAGCTGACCTTCTGGGGGGCAATCGACACCCACAGGGTACTGCCGACCGGCACAACCGAAGAAGTCCGGGAGGAAGTGAAATGTCGGATCGCTGAGCTCGCAGCGGGAGGTGGTTACGTCCTCTGCGCCGTTCACAATATCCAGCCAGAAGTCCCGCCGGAAAACGTTGTCGCCATGTATGAGGCGGCACGGGAGTATGGTGGGTAGGTGGAGTGTCAGAGGAGGGATGCCCCGGTGACGCCGCGGCAAACACGCGTTCTTATTGATTTGGCAACGGGTTGGGGTTACACTCGCCGCAGGGCATTGTGCCTCGTAGCCGTCAGCGGATTCTGTCGGGCCAGCTGACCCGCGCCGGCTGGGGGCAAGCCCCGGCGGTTCTGAAACGGATGGAATTTCGCTTCCCGGAAGACGAACGCCTCGCGACGTGGAAGATTGCTTTCCTCCAGTATGTGATTGCGGCTACATTTCTGGTCTTGTTGATCGGGTACTGGAGGCTGCAAATCGGGCAGCATCGCCAGTATCTCGAACAGGCCGAACGGAACCGCATTCGCAACCTGCCCGTCATCGCCCCGCGCGGACAGATCCTCGACCGCGAAGGGCGCGTCCTGGCTGATAACTTCCCCGCTTTCAGTGTGTTGCTGATGCGGGAGAGTCCCGCCGCCCTCACCCCACCGCGCGTTCAGAGCATAGCTCGCGGCTTGCAGCTTGACCCAGCCGATTTGCAGCGCCTGGTGGAGCGCACGGCGAAATTGCCGCGCTTTCAGCCCGTGGTGCTCAAGCAATCCGCCACGATGGAGGACATCGCCTTTGTGGAATCGCACCGCGTGGAGTACCCGGACCTCGACCTCCTCCAGGTGCAGCAGCGCTCTTATCCCAAGCGCGCCATTGCGGCGGCGGTACTAGGCTACGTGGGCGAAGTCTCCGAGGAGATGATAGCCACGCCCAGCTCGCCTTACCGACCGGGGGACGTGGTGGGCAAGTCCGGTCTCGAGCGCTCTTACAACTCGGTGCTGGCGGGCCGGGACGGCATGCGGCGGGTCATCGTCAACAGTCGCGGGCAGGAAATGGGCTCCATGACGACCATCAATGCCACGCCCGGCAACGATCTCCGGCTGACACTCGATCTCGATTTGCAGATGGCCGCCGAAGCAGGGCTCGGCGAACAGCCCGGCGCGGTGGTAGCCCTCAACCCGGGCACGGGTGAAGTCCTGGCCATGGTCAGCCACCCCGCGTTCGATCCCAACGACTTTGCACGGCGCATCGACAGGGAGGCCTGGGACAGGCTGAATTCGGATCCTCAGAAGCCCTTGATGAATAAAGCAATCCAAGCGCACCTGGCGCCGGGCTCCGTCTTCAAGGTCATTACGGGAACGGCAGCGCTTGAGACAGGCACGATCAAACCCAACTACACGGTTAGTTGCCCGGGCGCAGTCACAATATACGGCCACACTTACCATGACTGGGTCTGGGAGAAGGGCAAAGGGCACGGCAGCGTTGATTTCCACCGCGCCCTCGTGGTCTCCTGCGACGTGTACTTCTACACGCTGGGAAAACTCCTGGGCATCGAGAAGATTGCGTATTTTGCCAAGCGCTTGGGGCTGGGCTCCCGCACGGGCGTCGACTTGCCTGCCGAGGATCCCGGCCTCATCCCTTCCCCCGAATGGGTTCGCCGGGCTTTCAAACGGCAGTGGTGGGCAGGGGAGACTATCTCCGTCGCTATCGGGCAGGGTGCTGTGGCTGTCACGCCTCTGCAACTAGCCTATGCGATCGGTGGAATCGCTTCCGGAGGCCTCTTCCGCCGCCCGCACTTGGTCTTCAAAGACCAGCTTCTGGCGTTGGGCGTGGAGCCCGAGCAGGAGACTAGCCGGGAGTTCCCCCTGCGAGAAGAGACCGTGGATGCGGTGTCCAAGGGGATGTGGGGCGCGGTCAACGAAGGAGGCACAGGGGCCCGCGCGCACGATCCGAGCCTGGATATTGCCGGCAAGACCGGGACCGCCCAGGTGGTGAGCGACGAACTTCAGAAGTCGGCGCGCAAGGCAGAGTATAAGAACAATGCCTGGTTTGTGGGCTATGCGCCTAGTGCCAAACCAGAGATCGTCGTTTCCGTCTTGGTCATGCAGGGGGAACATTCCACCACGGCGGTACCCATAGCTCGCGACGTCATTAAGGCCTATTTCCAAAAGAAGGCTTTGAGAAGGCCTCCCGCGAACCAGCTCCAGACGCAGGTGCGGGAGATGAGTCAGGTCTTGGGAACTACGCCCAGCGAAGCAGGCCCGGCGCCTCAAGACCGGTGAGTTTGGATCAGAGACAATGCGAAAGACGGTGCGCTTTCGGGATTGTGACTGGGTGCTCCTGGCCCTCGCCCTGGCGATTGCCGCCGTCGGCATCGTGGAGCTGTATAGCACGACCGCTCAGACTGCCCTGGCAGGTCAACTCAAAAGGCAAGTTTCCTGGGTGTTGCTGGGCTTGTTCATCTCGGTGGCGCTGAGCCGCGTGGACTACCATCTCGTCCTGGAGCAGGTCCCCTGGCTGTATGGCCTGACCGTGCTGGGATTGGGCGCCCTGCTCCTTTTCGGTCGGCCTATCGCCGGCACTAAGCGCTGGGTAGCCGTTGGAGGGCTTACTTTCCAGGTGTCAGAGATCGCTAAATTGGTTATAATACTGACTGTGGCGGCGTACTTCGCCGAAAGGCAAGGTAAGTACGTCACCTGGAAGGATTTTGTTAAACTGGGGACCTTGGTTGGTCTGCCGGCGGTGCTGGTTGCCTTGGAACCTGACCTCGGCAGCGCCCTGACTTTCTTCCCGATCGTGGCGGCGGGGTTTTTCCTGGCCGGGGTACGTGCGCGGCATCTGGCTGTGCTGGCCCTGCTGGGAGCGCTGATGTTGCCTGTGGGCTGGCATTTCCTGAAGCCCTACCAGCGTGAACGGCTAACAAGCTACGTTCATCCCTCAAAAGACATCCAGGGCTCCAGTTACCAAGGGATTCAATCAAGGATTGCCATCGGATCAGGCGGCTTCTGGGGAAAAGGCATAAGGAATGGGACGCAAAGTCGGCTGGGGTTCGTCCCGGTTTCCCACGCTGACTTCATCTTTGCCGCCTTTGCCGAAGAACAAGGATTTGTTGGCACGCTCCTGGTTTTGCTGCTCTATCTCGCCTTGCTTCTGCGGCTGCTGGATGGAGCGCAGACGGCCGGTGATCGTGCCGGCGCTTTTCTACTTGTAGGTTTCGCGGCGGTTTTGTTCTTCCAAGTCGCCGTCAACATCGGGATGATGATCGGCTTCTTCCCGATTACGGGCATTCCGTTGCCTCTTATGAGCCAAGGGGGGTCATCGGCGTTGTTTACCTTCCTGGGTTTGGGGCTGGCGATGAGCGTCAACCTGCGGCGATTTGTGAATTAGGCAGAGCCCGCGCGTGAAAGACGGAAAGTGCCATCGTCAGCAGCGAATGCGGCGATGGAGGCGGATAGGGTGGGTCCGGACGACCGGCGAGAGCGAAAGGCGGCGTCGAAACCACCGAGGATTGAAGTGCTCGGGTCGCGCTGGAGTAAGCCCCGATGGTTCGGGGACGAGCGACCGGAGCGGGAACGCTGGAAGTTGATCTCCCGACTAGCGGGTATTGATCCTTCCCGCAGTTCCTGAAAAAGGAGTCCCCATGTCCAAGGAGTTGTTTATCTCATCGTCTCCGCACGAGACGAAGGTAGCGGTGTTGGAAGATGACCAGTTGGTCGAGGTGTGTTACGAACGCGACGTTGATGTAGGCCTGGTGGGCAGCATCTACAAAGGTCGGGTCAGCCGCGTCCTTCCGGGCATGCAGTCGGCCTTCGTGAATATCGGTCTCGAACGCGACGCCTTCCTCTATGTTTCGGACTTCTATGAAGACGAGGAGGAATACGACAAGGTGTTCTCGGAAGCCGAGGCTCGCGCCACGCGCTTTGTAGACGGCGCTCCGGCGGGACCCGGCGAAGCCCCGGCAGAGGAGACCACCGTGGCAGTTGCGACGGCTGCCGAGACCGTCGAGCCGGGAGTGTCCCCGCCCTGCCCAGTAGCACCCTCAGTCGGTGCGGCCGGAGCCCCTGCCGGCGCTCCCTCGGTGCCGGACAAGCCGGCGGGCGAGTCCGCCGAGTCGCGGCGGCATGAGCCCCCTAGTCGACGCCACCGGCGGGGACGCGAGTTTGGCGAACGCAAGTTTGCTGCCAAGCCTGAATCACGTGGGCGACCCGCGGAGCGCACACCGCACACGTTTGAGATTCTGCCCGGCGAGTCGCTCGCGAAGTACCGCGATGTGGCTTCTAGTTCCGCAGCGCCGGAGGTTTCGCCCACCGAGTCCGCTGCCCCCGAGACTGCCCAGGAACTGGCGGCTGCACACGAACCTGAGGCTCCGCCAAAGCCTGAGCTGTTTGTGGAAGCTGCTCCCCCGCTGACTCCCACTCCGCCCAGCCTGTCGACTGAGCCTGCACCTGCCGAGACCGCCAGTGCCCCCGCGGCTGCCGAAGTCGCGCCACAGCTGGAAGCCCCTGCGGAGCAGACCGCGACGCCCGAGGGCCAAGCTGGAGCAACTTCCGAACCGATTCCTGCTTTGTCCGAAGGCCCTGAAGAGCCGCGGCCCTCTGAGGTCGCCGAGCGCGGCGAGGCTGCCGCTAGCCTTGGGCAGACCGCTGCTGCCGACGCGCCGGTGGAAGGGCCTGAGCTTGAGCCACCAGCCCTGACTCCTGAGATCGGAGAATTCGCCGAGGATTTTGCGTCCGAGAGCGCTGATACGGCACCCGCAGAACCCCTTGCTCAAGCCGAAGAAAGTGCAGAGCTGATCGCTACTGCTCCACCCCCTGCGGCGGGAACACCCACTGAACCCACCGAGCAGAAGTACACCTTGCGTGAACCTTATCAGCGTCCACGCTTTGCCCCCCGTCGCCGCCGCGGTCGCCGCGGCACGGGCCAGCGCGCTGCCCGCGCTGACAAGCATGAGCCTTCTCGACCGGGCAATCATCAGCCTGTCCAGATTGCCGACCTGCTCAAGGAAGGCCAGGAAATCCTGGTACAGATTGCCAAGGAGCCCCTCGGCACCAAGGGCGCCCGCATCACCTCGCACATTGCGCTGCCCGGACGCTACCTGGTTTACATGCCCACCATCAATCACATCGGCGTGTCGCGGAAGATCACCTCAGAAGAAGAGCGCCTCCGCCTGCGCAACATCATCCTGGAGAACAAGGGCTCGCTGACGGGCGGGTTTATCGTGCGCACCGCCGGAGGCGGGCGATCAGAAGACGAATTCAAGGCCGACCTGAAGTTCCTCTACACTCTGTGGAACGAAATCAAGGCGAAGGCCGAGCGGACCAAAGCCCCGGCGCTGCTGCACCACGACCTGGACTTGGTGCAGCGCATCCTGCGCGACATCCTCTCACCGGATTTCAAACTCGTGCGCGTGGATAGCGAGATTGAATATGAGCGCTCGGTGGAGTTTGTCAGCCGCTGCCAGCCGTCGCTGGTGGGCCACGTCAAGCTCTACACGCGCGATACGCCGATGTTTGAGGAGTTCGGCATCCAGGCGGAAGTGGACAAGGCTTTGAAGCCCAAGGTGTGGCTCAAATCCGGGGGCTACATCGTCATCAACCAGACCGAAGCGCTGGTGGCCATCGACGTCAACACGGGCAAGTTCGTCGGCAAGACCAACCGCCTGGAAGACACCATCGTCAAGACCAACATCGATGCGGTGAACGAAATCGTCCGGCAGGTTCGCTTGCGCGACCTGGGGGGCATCATCGTTATCGACTTCATCGACATGGACGAGCGGCGCAATCGGATGAAGGTTGTGCAAGCGCTCGAAGATGCTCTGCGTCGCGACCGCGCGCCGACCAAGATCCTGTCCTTTAACGATTTTGGCCTGGTGGCGCTCACCCGCAAACGCGTCAAGCAGTCACTGGAGCGGACGCTTTGCCAGCCCTGCACGTATTGCAGCGGCTCTGGCTGGATTAAGTCCGTCGCCAGCATCTGCTACGAGATCGCGGGTGAAGTCAAGAAGATGGCCAAAGAGATCGAGGGCGACACGATCACGCTGCGCCTCAATCCCGAGGTGGCCCACGCCCTGAAGTCCAGCCAGGGCACGCTGCTTTCGGAACTCGAATCCCTGACGCGTAAGGACATCATTATCAAGAGCGATCCCACCGTCCACCAGGAGCGGTTTGAAATTTACTAGGGCAAGGGTGGATTGGTGTAGAATGCGGTCGAACGGTGACGGGTGCCCCGCGGGGCGAGAGATTTCAGCTGCTCATCTCGAGTAGCCCGTGCGACAGTTCTCGCGAGCTGAAGCCCACCAAGAGCACACCAGCGCTTTCCCGTTCTCCCGACTCGGAAATTTGGTGTCGGAAGTTATTCCCTAGCTCCTAGACTGGACGTTCATGCACATCCTTTTTTACGTGCCGGACAACGAAGTCACCCGCAATTTCGTTCCTCATCTCTGGCCATTCTTACTGCAGAGGCTCACGCCCAAGGAACACCGCGTCACCATAATCGATGGCAACGCGCGACACTATCGTCCGGAAGAACTCGTAGATTTCATCGTCCAGAACCACGTTGACCTGGTGGGCATGGGCTTCATGACCCGGATGGCGCAAAGTGCCTACCGGATGGCCGCCGCCATTCGCCGGGCCACCACGGTGCCGATTGTCATGGGTGGCCCCCATGTCACCGCCGTGCCGGACGAGGCCCTGGGCCTGACGGGCCACCCTCGCTATGCGGATGCCGTCGTGGTGGGTGAGGCCGATGATACGTGGCCCCTGGTGGTCCGCGACGCCGCTCTTGGACAACTGCAAAATGTGTACCGGCCCGCGACGGTGGCCGGCAAGCAAGTCAAACCCTCTCTCGCTCACTATCCCGTGATTGCCTGGGAGGAGGTGGATCTGGCGCCGTTCGATCTGATGCGGTTCGTTCCGCTCGGGATCAAGAAGCTCCTGAGACATTTCCACTTCAACCACGACAGTGTTTACGCCATTCCGGTGGAAACCGGACGTGGTTGCCCCTATGGATGCGATTTCTGCACGGTGACGGGCTTCTTTGGACACCAACTTCGTTTCCGCGAGAATGAGAATGTCATCGCTGAGCTGCTCCGCTTGAAGGTCATGGCCAAGCGGCGGAATGGCCTCCCCATGGTCTTTTTCGTGGACGATAATTTTGCCATCAACCGTGCGCGCACGAAATCTCTGTTGCGCGACATGATTCGCCACGACGCTTGCCTCCCCTGGACCGGCCAAATCAGCATCAATCTCTTACGGGACGAGGAGCTGGTGAAACTTATCGCGGCAACCGGCGGCCGCTGGATCTTCATAGGTCTGGAATCTGTGGATCCTGACAGCCTGAAGGAAGCCCATAAGGAGTTCAACAAGCCTGAGGAGTACAAGGCTGCCCTGAACAACCTGGCCAAATATGACGTTTACGGCATCACGTCCTTCATTTTCGGGATGGAGGGCGACAGACCCGGTGTGGCGCGCAAAACGATTCAGGAGATTGACGACTGGCCGGCCTGCTTGCCAGTGTTTGGCTTGCTCACTCCCTATCCGGGAACCCCGTTGTACGATCGCCTGCGGGAGGAGGGACGCCTGACGCGTCCGGAACACTGGCTGGATTTTCAGGCTTTCAAGACAGCCTATGTTCCCAAGGGTTTGTCGCCGGAGGAAGCAGAAGCCGAGATACGGCAGGCCTGGAGCCATTGCTACGCGCCTGCCGCCTTCCGCCGCACTCAGCGATGGTTAGTCGAGAACAAGAAATCCTTCGGCTATCAACTGATGCACTTTGTATCGCGCCTGCTGTTTCGCGGGATCTACTTCAGGCAAATGAATCGCTGGGCGTATCTCAAACTGCTGGCGCAGAATGCTCATACGCTCGGTAGTCTGGTTCGTTCCGGATTCCGCGGCCGAAGTAAAAAGACCCCCGTCGGGGAGATTCCCCACACCGCGCCGGTGCCTGAAAGCACCGCTACCCCGTAAGTTTTACCACGCGTTGACCTTGGGCACTACGAGCCACAGCCGCCCGGTGCGCCCAGATCCACGGGAGTCCCGGCTGCGACGCTAATCCGGGGCAAGGATTAACTTCCCCTGACGCACCCCCTCGATTAGAATCACCGCTGGCGGGATGATCCCGCCAGGAGCGACGCATGGTGACGCAGGAGCAAGTCTATGAGGTGCTTCGCAAGTGTTATGACCCGGAGATTCCCATCAATATCGTGGATCTCGGCCTGATCTACGACGTGGCGATCAGCGAGGATCACGTCAATGTCGTGATGACGCTGACGGCCCGGGGCTGCCCCCTCCACAACTTCATCAGCCAGGAAGTAAGGGCGCGCGTGGCGAAGATTCCCGGCGTCAAGTCGGCGAACGTCCAGGTAGTCTGGGATCCGCCCTGGGACCCGAGCCGCCTGAGCGAGGCGGCCAAGAAGATGCTCGGCCTCACGTAGAGGCGGGCGGAACGGGTTACAGAGCGAAGATGACGAGCGAGAGGTTGTTGATTTTGGATTTTGGATTTTAGATTTCAGATTTTCGATCTGCGGTTGCCATCTCGGGACTGAAAGCCTTGTACCTTAGGCCTGACCTGACAATGAGGAAGAGGTTCTTTCCTGTCCCCTGTCCCCTGTCCCCTGTCCCCTGTCCCCTGTCCCCTGTCCCCTGTTCCCTGTTCCCTGTTCCCTACTCCCTGTTCGCTACTCGCTATTCGCGTTCTTCTAGCCTCGAAGCAGATTGCGCAGCAGGAAAAGCAGATTCGCCGGGCGCTCCGCGA
>Ga0315282_10002285_pt1 | contig 35482 bp, 42 predicted proteins | sample YL17G07_20_MG_FD_203693 | JGI IMG/M metagenome (GOLD analysis project Ga0315282, IMG submission 203693) | Sediment microbial communities from Yellowstone Lake, YNP, Wyoming, USA - YL17G07_20 | ecosystem: Environmental > Aquatic > Freshwater > Lake > Sediment | place: USA: Wyoming | collected...
AAAAGGCGGCTTAACTTTAGCCTTCTTTGTAAAGTTCACCGAGGACAACTACCTAAACCGTAGCCTCATAGTTTCTTTTAGCAGGCCCGAAGGCGGGGCAACCTGTTAGCACGCAAGGTACAAACAGAGCTAAAAACGGAGATAAACTATGTCGTTTACTGCGGAAACCGCACTACGGTCAGTCCAGTTTTCAACCAATATCGCGTTACTTTCCCAGCAATTAGAGTCGGTCTTTTCCCCTTATGCCATGGAAGATCGTATGTTTGTAGGCGAGCGCAAGACGTATAACCAAGTCGCTGCTGTAAAGCCGACGACTTATACTTCCGGCGACTCGACACTCACCGAGAGCTTAACGTACACTATCCGAAACGTGTTCCCTATCTACAAACACGACGGTCGTATGTTCGATTGGTCGGACGGTTTGCAAATGGTTGCGGATCCTAAGGCGCCCGGCTATCAGGCAATCATGGCCGGTTTTGCCCGCGCTTACGACGATATTTTTATCGGCGCATTGGGCGGCACGGCTTACACGGGTAAGCTTGGCACGACTTCGGTACCTCTTCCGGCTGGCCAAAAATTGGCCCTGGCTGATGTAAACGGCGCAAAAACGATGTCGAAGGCTAAAATCATAGCTGCCAAGCAGTTATTGAACAAAGCCCAAGTTCCTTCGCAAGATCGCTATATCGGTTTAAGTTCGGAAGAAGAAGATCAGATGTTACTTATGACGGATTTAACCAGCCAAGACTTTAACATCGTAAAGCCGTTGGTTGACGGTACTATGCAAAAGCGCACTTGGCTTGGCTTCGAGTATTTACGCTGCGAGCGTTTCCTTGCGCAAAACTCAAGCGGTACTGCCGAAGAACAGGCAACCCGGCTTTGCTACGCATGGCAGAAAACCGGCGTCCAGATCGCAATCCAGCTTTCTCCCGAGGCCCGCTTAGAGCAGTTTCAAACCAAGGCCTATAACTGGCACTGGTTTGTTAAAATGGCAATGGGCGGTACGCGTATGGAAGAAGTCAAGGTCGTTGAAATTCCTTGCTTAGAGTCCGTGGTGGTTCCTGCATTGGCTGACTAAATAGGCGGGGGTGGGCGGTAATTCGCCTGCCCCCAATTTTAAAAAGAGGTTAAAACATGAAAAGAATTGTAGCGTTTCTCACAATAACCCTTTGCCTATTTTCAGCCGTTTCCTTCGCAAATGTTGGCTGGAAAGACAAAGGTAACAACGTCGGCGCGATTACGGACATCAACACCAGCGGCGCTTTGATACCACAGTACGACGGATCTACCCTTACCGTTGCACGTTTAGGTTTCGCTAAAGGCGACTCGGCCGCGAGCGCGTATGCGACGATTGCTTCAGGCGCAACGGCGATTACATCAACGCAACTTGCTTATGCTATTATTAAAAAAGATGTAGGCGACGGTGCAGAGGTCGGCGCATTGGCTAACGGTACGCCGGGCCAGATGTTGACGATTATTTGTACTAGCCTTAACGGTTCCGGCACTTACACGGTTACGCCAGTAACAAAAACAGGGTTTACGTCGTTTCAGTTAAATACGGCGTTAGACTCGATTACGTTACTTTACTTTAACGACTCTATCGGCTGGATCGTATTTGGCAATAACGGTTGCACTTTAGCGTAAATTATGGGCGGGGCTTAAAAACCCCGCCTACTTTTTCACATGAAAATATTGTCTTACATCGTAGCGTTTGCAATCGGGGCCATTGCCTTAATCCCCCCAGTCGATGTTAATTATCCGCTTGCCTTAATGCCATGGGAATATGTTTGCGTTGTTTTATTTGCCGCACTATTCGGCGGCTATTATTTGTTTACATCAGCGCCAGGAGCTTTTAAAGCCCTTTGTCTTTTACTTTTCGTAGGTTGTTTTTTTAGCAAGGCGCCGGCAATATCTTTTATCGCTTACGTTTCGTTGGTTGCGGCTGCATACTTTTTTCTTTACTTACGCGATAAGTTTGACTTTAATATTTTAATCAGAGTTTTAGAGGTTGTCTTTTGGTTGCAGATGATCTTGGCCGTTTTGCAATTCTTCGGTAAAGATACCTTGCTTAATTTTAATAAACCCGAAACCAAATTATACGGCACTGTTTTTAATTCTATGCGTTTAGCAACGGTTGTCGCGTGTATCGCTCCTTTCTTAATACTTAAAAATATCCGCTATTTCATTGCACTTTTTGCATTTGCAATATTTTCTCAATCCATGGGTTTAGTCTTAGCCTTGGCTTGCGGTTTAAGCGTTTATGCTAGTTGTACTTGGCGCAAACAAGCGTGGTGGTTTACCGCAGTATTATTTATTACCGTTGCGGCATTTTATTTTACAAGCTTACATTGTTTACATAGAGATTGGTTGCACGGACGCAGCATGATATGGTTTCAAACTTTTAAAGAAGTTTTTGCTTATCCATATACTGGCTGGGGTATGGGTACCTATAAAGTTTTTTCCCCCGTCTTACATAATAGCGAGGTATTTTTGCAGGCGCATAACGATTGGCTTCAAATGGCATGGGAGATAGGCTTACCGTCTTTTGTTATCTTATTATTTTGTCTTGCCGATACCGTGCGGTTAATAATCTGGCAAGAGAAAACCATTGCGCTATGCGGTATTACGATCATCGCCGCGTGTATGTTTTTTCATTTCCCAATGCGTATGTATCAAACCCCACTTATAATGTTAGCTTTCTTGGCATACTGTAAAAATTTTGGAGGGTAACAATGGCGGCAGATAAATTAGGCGTTGCTAACATGGCGCTGACAATGATAAAGGCGAAACGTATTACCGCTTTCCCTACGGTAGCGGATCCGCTTGATGAAGAAGCGACTTTAATTTTTGACTTTTACGCCGACACTTTGAAGGAAGTCTTAAGTGAGTTTGCCTGGTCATTTGCGCAGAAAAGAAAAAACCCTTTAACCCTTGCGGTAATACAGCCTACCGACACCATAGGCGATTTTACTGTTTTATATCAGGTGCCTACGGATATGATAAAGCCTACGGCTAAAAGCAAATCGGCGGCTTTGGTGATGTTTGAGTCCGACGGGATATACTCGGATAGCAGCAATCTAGGGTTGCGCTATACATATTTAAACGATACGCCCTCGACTTATCCTGGGGCGTTTACTTTTGCTTTGGCCCAAAGATTAGCGGCGGCAATCGGCTTTAACCGCACGGAAAGCGTGTCGGAAGCTAAAGAGTTGCTGGTGCAATATCGCACGTTATCTTTACCGGCGGCGATCTCGGCAGATTTTCAAAAGGACGCGCAAGCACAGGTCAAACAGGACGAATGGGAAAATGCAAGAATAGCCGCCAATATTTGGTGGCCACTTTAATAAATGCCAAAATCAACTTACGCGCAGAATAGCTTTGTCGGTGGTGAAATATCCCCTTTGGGCGAAGGCCGTTTTGATTACCAAAAATATTACAGTTGCTGCAAATCTTTAGAAAATTATTTGATCTATCCTCTCGGCGGTGCGCAATTCAGGCCCGGCACTATTTTTACTGCTGAAACAAAAGACTCGACAAAAGCCTCCCGGATTATTCCCTTCCAGTATTCTAACGATCAGCCTTATATTATTGAAGTCGGCGATTACTATATGCGTTTTTATTTTGGAGGCGGTCAAGTAGTGCATACCGTAAGCGACGTTTCCGCTTGGGGTACTGGCACTGGTTACGTTGTAGGGGATTTTGTTAAAGTCGGCACAACCATATATTACTGTATAGTTGCGCATACGTCCGGCACCTTTGCGACCGACTTATCAGCGGGCAAGTGGCTAGAGCAATCAATCCTTGAAATACCTACGCCCTACCCCGTAGCGGATATTTTCGATCTTCATTTCGTGCAAAGCGCCGACACTATGTATATAGTGCATAATAACTATGCTCCGCGAAAATTGCAACGCACAACGGCAACAAGTTTTGTTTTGACTACGGTTTCTTTTGTGCGCGGCCCATTCATGGACAGCAATATAACTACGACAACTATAACCCCTTCAGCCGCAACAGGCACGGGAATAACATTGACTGCCTCAACCGCTATCTTTGCAGCCGGGCATATAGGTTCATTGTGGCGAGTAAAAGACGCTGTTGTTAAAATAACCGCCTTTACTACCGATAAGATTTTAGTCGGTGATGTTCAAGCCGAGCCTACTGGTACAGCAGGAAATATCGGAGGCACTAGTGCTTATACGGATTGGTCGGAAGGGGCTTTTAGCACTTACCGGGGTTTTCCGGCAGCGGTAGCCTTTCATAAGCAACGTCTTGTTTACGCTAATACAGTAACCGAACCACAAAGATATTGGGCCTCAACTCTTGGTGCTTACGATAATTTTCAAATTCATACAACGGTTGTTGACGACGACTCCATTGTTTATACTCTTGCGGCTGATGAGCGGAACGCTATTATATGGCTTAAGACTAGCCCAACGGATTTATTGGCTGGAACGACTGGCGGTACGTGGTCAATCAATATTGATACGCCAACAACCCCCAAGGCTTCCCAAGATACCGTATACGGATCAGCGTCTAAAATGCCCAAACGGGTTTCAACTAATCTATTTTACTTAAGCAAGTCGGGTATGCAGGGCCGGGAGCTTGTTTTCGATTTATATTATAATAGCCAAAAAAGCGAGAATGTTACAAAGATTGCAGATCATATTTTGCGCGACGGCACAGGGGCCGTGGATATGGCTTATCAACAAAGCCCTACAGATCGAATTTGGGTAGTACGCGCCGACGGTCAAATAGCTGTTATGACGCGCAATGTCGAGGAGCAGATCATCGGCTGGTCAAGAGTTGTTGCCGGTGTTGACTCATCGGGAGCCAATGGGTTTTTTGAAAGCATTGCGTCCATTCAACACGTAGATACCGACGACGATGTTTACGTCGTTGTTAAGCGTAAAATAAACGGTATTGAAAAAAGGTTTATCGAGTATTTTTCTGGTGAATATTTTGACGAGCCTTACGACGCCTTGCGCTTAGATTGCGGCTTGTCTTACAACACACCAAAATATATAACTAATATTTCGGGTGATTACTTTTCCATTGCTTGGGCCAAGCGCCACGAAGCAACGCTTGACTATTCTTTGATCGACGACAACCTTACATATTTTACCGTGCCGTTATTGCTTTCCGCCACAAGCGGTATTAACGCTACTGATTTAACCGACATCTTTACTACCCTGGGTAATAACTATAAAAAAATATCGGTGCGCACGGCGGCCGGCGTCGAGCTTTACGTCCAGGTCAAGGAATGGAATAGCGGTACGCAGAAGGCGGTCTTATACGTTAGCGGCCCAAGCTTTGTAATTTCCAAGACAGCCGATACAGTTTTATATTTATACTACGACGCGACACAACCCGACAACTCAACTATGGTAAGCCTTTATACCGACGGTGTAGCTTCCCCCGGAGTAAAGGCTTGGGATCCTTCAAGGTTTTATGCCGTCTATCCTTTAGGCGAAAATGGCGTTACAGCCTACGACGCCTTGGGCGTGCATAACGGAATTATTGCCAATGCTGGCCGCTCAATAGCGGGCTTATTGGGTAAAGCCCATGCGGTATGGAAATACCCTGCCGAGAACGCCCCGGTAGGCATTATTGACTTAGGCACGGCCTTTTGGCCCGGTGGCACGCCTTTTATCGAAGCTTTATTTTATGTTAACCATGCCGACGGCCCGACTTGGAGAGATAGGATCGCGGGCCGGTGGGACGGCGGTAACCCTGGCTTTTTATTTTCTTGCTATCTTAATGCAGGCGTAAACGCCGCCCATGGTTCGTGGTTTGAAATGACACAGCCTACCGCGAAATCTAAAACAACTACCAACCCGACCGTGTTTGAATGGAATTATGGTTGCGGTGGTTATAGCGGTACGCAGGTAACATCAAAATTTATAGGCACAACTTCCGACAGCGCGGCCGCAGCGATTACAGGCACGTTAAACCAATACGCTGGCTTGCATACCGTTATCGGCGCCACAGATCTACTTGGCTTTGAAGCTCTTAACGGGTATATTCAAGACGTCCGTTTTTACAAAGCGCCTCCTTCGGCAGCGTGGCAAAAAGCTAATGGATATGCAATGCGCGATAAACTTATCCGCTGGGTAGCCTTACAGGATAGGACGATAAAAATTACTTCACCTTCTCATGGAATATCCGAAGGCGCGGAAATATACATTAACAAGATTGTTGGTATGACTGAATTAAATAATCAGAAATATCTCGCCTATGCTGTAAATGCAAATTATTTTAACCTTAAGACTTTAGCCGGGGATATTGTTTACAATACAAATTTCCATTCGTATATTTCAGGCGGCCAGATCCGCGCTACGCTTGCCGTTGTAACCGGGCTAGATCATCTTGAGAATGAAACAGTCCAGGTTACGGTTGACGGTTTCGAACCGGCGGGAGTTACCAACGCTTTTGTTGTAAGGGGTGGTCAAGTAACTTTGCCTGTATCGGCCGCAGTCGTGCAAGCCGGATTACCTTATCATGCCAATAGCTTAATACGTTTATTAAAGCAAAACGACGGCGACCCTTCCGGCGTAGGTCAACCTAAGACTCGTGCTATTTCACGCATGACATTAAGGGTTTATAGAAGTTTAGGCGGTACAATAGGTCAAGACGTTGACAACATGATACCGCTATATTATAAAGGTATAAATAACGCGCTTACAACCGACGACTTAGAGCAACACCCTCAAACTTGGTGGGCTAAAGGCCCCGAGGTTTGCATAAAACAAAATGCGCCTTTGCCTTTATTTATTTTAGCGGTTATAATAAAATCAACAGTAGGAGATATGTAATATGGGTATGGCAATAGCCGGAGCAGCGACGAGTCTTTTTGGCGGCGTGATGAGCGCCGTTGGTAGCTTAAAGGCTGGTAAGCAAGAGCAGGCCGTTGACGATTACAACGCAAAGGTTTTCGAGGAACAATCAAAAGAGGCCCAAGCCTCCGGCGATAAAGAGGCCGCCGATATAGAAAAGTATGGCGTTAGTCTTGTTGCTTCGCAAAGAGCCTCCGCAGCTAGGGCAGGAGTGTCGGCCGGTGGCGGTAGCGCTTTAGATATAATGCTAGACAGTGCGACTAATATCGAGTCGGATATAAACACATCAAAATACAATACAAAAATTAACGTGCAGCGGCTTAATTCCGAAGCCTATATGCAACACATCGCAGGACAGCAGGCCCGGACGCAAAGCGAATTTAACGCCGGCATGACTTTAATACAAACAGGATCACAGATTATGAGTAATTTTGGTGGTGGTTCGGCAAGTAGTTTTCAGCCTGTTAACATGAAAAGCAATACCAGCATTACTTTACCTTCCCAGGCGGGATTGGGTAATTCAGCCGGTGGGTATATGTCAAGTGGCGGCAATAACTACGCAACGGGTAGTTTAGGTTATGCCGCAGCGTCTAGTTATGGATCGGGTAAATACGCTTTTGGAGCAGGGCAATAATTATGGCAGAAAATAAAATACCAACTTATACGAGCCAAGGCAAATTATCTACCGAGCAACCGGGCGCGATGATGTCAACCGAAGGCGCGAAGCAAGCCGGGGAAAATGCAAGAAAGCTTGGCAACGTCATCATGGAAATTGGCCAAAAGATTACAGATATGCGCGACGAGCAGGAATATACCAAAGCGACTACTACCTTTAGAAGTCGCATTAACGATATTCACGTTAAAGCTTTAGCCGATAGCAAAAGGGCTAAAACAGTTTCCGAGATAAACGCTATCCAAAATCAGGCCGTCGAGGATATGAACAAAGCGGGAGCCGATAGCGAGAAGATGATATTTTCGCCTAGAGTAAGATCGAAATTTGGCGCTGCAGCCCAAGAAGTTTATTTTGAAAAGAATTTGCATATATCGCAATCCTTGTTGCGCGATCAGATACAGTTGGGAAAAGATACGACGCTTGAGGCAGTAGACCAGTATATGAATGAAAGTATAAAAAACCCCAGCAATAGGGATTATTTAATTGGCAAGGCAAGAGAAACAGCGCAAGGTGCGGTTGACGCGGGGTATATTAATCCTCACGAAATAAAAAAATACTTGGACGCGCACGAAGAAAAAGCGGGGGTAGAAACCGTTAAGCTTGGCATGGAAACTAACCTACAAGGCACAATCGAAGAATTAAAAAAGGGTGAAAAGGGTTCATTCGGATATATGGACGCTAGTAAAAGAGTGCCTCTATTGCGAGAGGCTGAAAGTAAACAACATAACGATAAGATTATCACTAAAGGAGTTACCGAGGTAATGCGCCAAGCTACAACGCATAGTCTTATGACTATGGCGATGACACACACCTTAAAATCTGAAACTCTCGAAGAAAGTTTTTTAAATCAAACTATTAGCGATAGCACTTTTAAAAGTTTGCAAGATAAAATTGACGGTGTTATCGGCCCAGATAAATCAAATTCTCAATCTTATTCTGATTTAGTTAATCTTCTGTTAGATGACAAGACAAAGGTTTCTGACGCGCAAGACGCTCTTTTAAAAGCTAATAAAGATAAAAAAATTTCTGATAAAGATATGACTAAACTATATAATTTCCACATTAGACCTTCAGAGGAAGGCTTTAAAAGTTTACACGATCAAGTGCTATCTGAAAAATTACCTAAGACTCAAGAAAATTTAAAAGTGTTAGACTCACGCAAAGAAGCGGATAAACAATTTGAAAAGAACAAGGAGGCTTTGGGCGCAGTGAAGCAACAGATTGGTGACTATACTCAAGACACGAATAAACAGGCTAAACTTTTTAGCGATACTTTAGATTATGCTGAACAAAATAATATGGAATTAGATAAAATTCACCAAGCGGCACAACAAATAATTATTGATAATACTAAAAAAACATTGCAAGGTAAGTTAAAAATTAACACTGTACCTAAAGGTGGAATGAATATTGTTGACCCAACTACCGGTGCAGAGCGTTGGCTTAACGAAGATTGGACGATAACCCCCACACCTTCAACAAATAATAATGGATAATTTTAATGTTGAAACCGCAGTTGCAACTGAAGAAAAAGACGGTAAGCCTCTTATCATGGCCGAAGCGTCTTTTAATGTGGATAATGCTATTGTCACCCCTCCACGTCCTACAGGAATTTATGACCCTAAAGGTGGTTCATCTTTAGGCGAAGCACCTCCCCGATTATCATTAAGAGCGCCTAGGCCTACCACGATAAGGGGCGAAGGCGTGTCTACGACTATACCGTCTTTTGTCCAAGGTGAACGCCCAGGCTTTGCTATGGCCGAAGGGCATATAAAAACCCCTGATACTTTGCGTATAGGGCAAATGGAGCAACCATCTAATGCGCAGTTTATATCTGGTCTAGTTGATATTGGCATGACAGCGGCTATTGCATATAGCGGGGTAGGTGCTGTTATGGGTCTTGCTGGCGGTGGCGCTACGGCTCTCGCGGCCGGTAAAACTCTTGCAGGAATGGGCGCTGGTATAGGTGCATTTAGTTACGCCGATCAAGTGGCTCGTCCTCATCTAACGGAATTTATAGGAAAGTATCTTGGTAATGATACCGCGCCGGCAAGAGATACCGCTGACCTAATGGCTACACTGGTAGAGCTGGGTGTTGGTGGTGCGGCTTTTGGTGCAGTGGGTAAGATGATAACGCCTTTTAAGACTGCTGATTTTGCAAGGGCGCATGAGGCTTTACAGAAAATGGGCGCACCTCGTCAAGTGACTTTTCACCCTAATGAGGTCAAAGCGATATTGGGAGAGGTTGAGAAACCTCCGTTACCGTCCGTTACTTTACATCCTGACATGGTTAAGCAAGCCAATGAAGGCACTATCACCCCAGAGATTAAAAAGTCGGTTGATGATATTATCTTGCAGGGCGGTGGTGAGCTGATGAAAACAAGAAGCGTTATCGCAGGGTCAAAAGAGTTTGATACTAAAGCAATGGTATATTGGAATGACCCTAAGAGCGGTTCAACACTTGCTACTACTATTGACAATCTAACACCCGAATACGTAAGACAAAAGATTGAAGGAAAACAAGGGGAGTTTAAAGAGCCTCCGATTATAACCAGAGAGCAAACGCAAAAGATGTTCGGCTTTAGTCATTCCGAAGAAATGACCCCAGAGTTTACGGCAGTAGTTAAAACCCCAGAGGGTAAGGTCGCTACAGGTGCAAGCCATGAGGAAGCCTTAAACAAGTTAGGAATGACTAAGGGGGAAACTGATCCCCTCATCGAAGAAGCGAAGAAGTATAAAAGCGCGGAGGAGTTTGTAAAAAATATTTCTCCTAAGTCTAAATACTCTAATGAAGGTTTTTATCAACACATTCTTTTAAGAGCAGATAGCGACATCCAAGGGTTGCTCGATAAAGGGTTTAAAAAAGGCATTGGGCCAAATGCTGTTGCCTCTTGGAGGGGAGAACCTTCTGACGCGGTACAAAGAAAGTATCAGCCTAAAAAAGGACAGACCGTAATACTTATCCCAGAAGAATATATTAAAGATACTGCTAACGGCCCGCAAGTGAAGGAAGGATATATCCCCTCTAAAGAGGATGTTGTTACCATTCAAAAAGATGGTGAATCGCCCCTTGAGGCTAGACAAAGGCAACTCACCGACATTTGGAATAAGGCGCATGAAGGAGAAATTTTAAAACCCGCCGTTGAAGGTAAAGACTTCCAAGCCGGTTTCTGGCGTAAGGCACAATTAACTTTGCCTGGCATGGGTGAAAAACCTTCCGTGTTAACCCCAGAAGAACGCGAGGACTTTATCAAGACATTGAATATATCTACCGATAAAAGAAAAGCTTTATCTTTAGGCAAGCATCATCTTGGTGCTACCAATCAACAACTTGCGGAGTTGATGAAGAAACCTTATTGGAATAAGATCAGCGATGTTCTTAAAAACCCTCCACCGCCACCAGAGATTGACCCAGCAACAGGATTACCTAAAGAGCCTAATAAATATGTGCTGGACAGGCCTGTAGAGTTTTCCTTTGGCAAGAATGATAAGGCTACAAGCGAAGGCATGAGAAAAGAGTTTAGCGGCCTTATTAACGAGCAAACTGTTAGAGGTAACTTATTGCGTGAGGATATGCAGAAAAAGTTATCTGATAAGTTTAAGGTTAAAGAAAAAGCACACCTCCAAGATTTAGGGTCAAGACTATATATTGATCTTGGCGGCAACATGGAAAGGCTTAACGAGTTATTGCTTGAGGCTAACGATAAGGCTAATTTTCCTACCGTAGCCGCGCATAAAGCCGAGATTAAAGAAGCCTTTAAGCTATCGCCAAAGGCCTTAGACAATGTTAAGGAAGCGGGTATCTATTATAAAGAAGCCGGAGAGGTTGCTAAAAAGAATGGGGTTATAAAAGAAGTATTAGAAAACTACGCCAATCGTATCTATAAGCCAGAGCCGCCTCAAGATTTTGTAAAAACCGAGGCCGTTAAACAAGGCGGGATTAAGAGGTCAACGGGTCATGCTAAACATAGGGTATTTAAGGACGTTGGCGAAGCATGGGAAAATGGTAAAGATACCGTTGACGCTGGTCTATCTGATCTCGTAGCAATCCATAATGAAGAATTAGCACGGGTCAATGTATCTCGTAAGTTTTTAGAAACCATGTCAGAAAAGGGTTTAGGCGCATGGCACAAGAAAAACAATATCCCTGACGGCTGGGCGCAAGTCGGTCAAATGGAAAAAGAGTTTCCTGTCAAAGACAAAGACGGTAATCCAGTATTGGGCGAGGACGGTAATCAGTTAACTGCCCGAAGTATATTCACAGCCCCTAAAGGAATAGCGGAAGGTTTACGAGCAATTACCGAGCCTAACTTTGTTAAGATGATGACCGAGTTAAGTAAATTTCAAAAGTATCAAGGTGCTGTCAAAATGGGTAAGCTCTCATTGTCTTTTTTTCATCATCTTTCTTTAACGGCTCAAATGATTTATGAAGGGGGAGTTAGGACTTTAACGACTGATACTTTACGCATGAATAAAATTTTAGGCAGCGCGGCATTTAAAGAATTAGAGTTAGACGCAACTCGCAATTTAATGATGACGGCTAAGATTGAAGAAAACCAAGACGTATTGCGTAAACTGGTGCAAACAGACGATCAAGACTTTTTCTCTAAGTTATCGCGTTTGCCCGTATTAAAAGAGATTGGCGGCGTAGCGGAAAAAAATACCCGTTTCCTTTTTGGTAAATTACAGCGTTTTTATAAAGTATCTGATTATGGCCATACTTTAACTGGTTGGTATGCTAAACACCCCGAAGCGTCCTTAGATGAAATTAAGTTAGCCAAGCAAGCTATCGCAACCCATATAAATAATGTCTATGGTGGCCTTAATTGGCAGGCAATGGGGATGACGCGGACAAACCTTTCTTTACTTAGGAATGTTATCCTTGCGCCAGATTGGACGATTGCCAACTACGAGCTTTTAAAATCGGCTTTTGCCGCAGATACTAAAGGCGCGTTATCTCGTAAGCATATCATTACGGCCATTGTGGGTGGAATGATTGCCACAGAGTTAATCAACAAACAATTGACTGGACATTTCACCGATGAGAATAAGCCCGGTCATCAATTAGAAATACAGATAGCCCCAGATGTTTATATCTCGTTGTTACGCGGTGGCGTTGGGGATATTTCCAAGCTGGGATCAATGTTGGTTGAAAGCGGTGTGCCAGGGTTAGCAAGGTTCGCACAAGGGAAACTTTCACCTGTAGCCGCCACAGCTTCTGGCGTTCTATCTCAAACTAAATATTCTGGTGTTCCAATATCAAAGCGCGGTTCTGGTATGGGTCAAACCACCCTAGATAATCTTTTGTATATAGCTGGCGGTTTATCCCCTATACCTATTGGCGGCACAGGATTAACTAATTATTTAACTAATGAAAAAGATAAAAGCTTTGTAGCCGGTGCGGCTGTTGCTGTTGGTCTTGGCCGATATTCTAAAAGTGATGACAAAAGACTTTTACAAGCGGCTAAATCAGAGGCACAGAAAAAGATTTACTCTTTATATTCTCAAGGCAAAACGGTTGACGCCGAGAAAGAGGCTACTAAATTTAATGAAAAGCAAATTAAAACAATACAGAATATTTCTAAAGAGCATGGATTAGATGAAGCGCCAAGCCTTGAAGTAATTGAAAAATATTTTATTACTAATATTGTGCCAAAAGACGTCACGCCTAAAGATACTGACGTTTTCGCACCGACTAAAAAATCTACTCGAAAGCAAGACAAGCTTTCTGGTATACATACCTATGTTCCTTATGGATCTAAAGTAGGTAGAAAGAAAATAAGAATATCTGAAAACATAAGCCTTGCTAAAGATTTGGAAGAAGCATATCAAAAGGAATTTGAAAACCAATGACGTATTTAGTTTTTCCTGCCGGCGTATATTTTTTTATAATGATATTTTGTATGTTCGCTTCTTGTCATTATTTTAAGATTTTCTATTCGGTTATCAATTTTATTACCGTTGACATGGTGTACTATTTCAAAAGATTTTATCTTTCGGCCGATATGTTTTTCCATTATTTGTTTATGCAAATAAATCTTTTTTTTGCCAAAGCATATATACCCGTTTTGAAGCCAGCCTCCTTTCCAACGAGGGTGTTTATTCCCTTGAAAATCTGGCCTTGTTTTGCCGTCCCATGGACGATGTTTAGGGGGAATATGGTTAGTAAGGTTTTTAATTCTTATTTCAGTATAATATTTCAAAGAACAATGGAGGCAACAAAATTTTTGGGGTTTTTTATTTTTAGTAAATTTCTTTTTACAATTCAAACAAAATGGTTTGTTCATAGAATAAGTATATCAAATATACTGGTGGTGTCAGTATGACGTATCTTGTAATGTGCTGCGGGTTATACACATCTTTGGCCTCGGCTTTATCCGACAACGGTAAAAACCGCGTCTTGTATTACACGCCCTACGGATCCAAATATCCCAAGTATGAGGAGTTTGCTCCGGGCGACCACTTCGAGTTTTTAGAGAAAGTTAAATACCCTTTTGATTTTATAGATCAAGCCGATGTCATTGTCAACTTCGATTGCAGTAACCAGGATATGATTAACTACCTGCGCAAGAAATACCCGGAGAAAAGTATTTTCGGCAGCGGTCTTGGGGCCAGGATCGAGGACGATAGGATCGCTTTTAAGAAGTGGCTTAACCTTTTAGATTTACCCGTCGTGCCGTATAAGATCGTTAAGGGCATGACTGCCTTGCGCGAATATCTTAAAAGCAACCCTAAGAAAATTGTTAAGGTTAATATTTTCAGGGGAGATTTTGAAACCCTTAAAGCGGATAGCTTGGAGGCGGTCGAGCAGGTCTTAAAAGATAGGGAGCCTAAACTTGGCATGATCTCGGAAAGTATAGAGTTTATTGTCGAGGATCAAATAGATAGTAAAGCGGAAATAGGCTTTGACGGGTTTTTCAATGGCAAAGAGTATATCCCTTTTTCTTGGGGTTTTGAGTGCGCCAAGAATTTATATATCGGTAAAGTGGGCGAGGCCCCCGATATGCTTATGGAAACGCTTGACGCCTTCCAGCCGTTATATACCAAGATGAATTATCGCGGGTCGCTATCAACCGAGGAATTGGTTACTGCCAAGGGCAAGCATTTTTTCATAGATCCGTGCAACCGGGTGGCTTTACCACTTGGGGTTTTGTATTCTAAATACATAAATAATTGGGCGCAAGTGGTTTCTGAAATAGGTTTAGGTAAAGATGTCGAGATAGATTGCGAGCAAAAATATGTCGGCGCCTTCGCGTTATCTTCCCGTAATGCTAGGGAATATTTTACTCGAGTTGATTTTGAGAAGGGCAAGCGCGACGACTTTCGTTTTATGTTCGGGTGCCAAGATATTAAAGGTAATTATTACGCCGTTAAAGGTGTCGAGGAAATAGTTGTTGTTACCGCCGGCGGTGAAACCGTGGAAGAGGTTGTCGCACAGCTTAAAGAAAGGGCGCAAAACGTAAGCGCCTTTGGCCTTGAAACCGAAGAAATAAATAGTATTGATGATGTCAAAGAAAGGATTGCCCAAGGTAAAGAGGTGGGAATTGAATTTTAATTGTTTGACTTTTGTAATTTCGTTATATAATAAAAATATAGGTCGTTTAAAACCGTGCTTTAAGCACAGGAGGTTTACCGTATGAAAAAGTATTTCAACAAAATCAATGTAACCCTGATCTTCTCCCTTTTGGCAATATGCTTTTACGCTACGGCGGCGACCATAACCCGCACATCTTATACCAACGCGCCACCGACTTTAATATACGGTAATAACGCAGGCACTCTTACGGAGGTGCAAGTTGACGCTAACGGCGTTGTCGCTACTGGCGCGACTTTATCCGGCAATGTTACGGCTAACGTAACCTTCCCTACAACCCAGAATGTAAACGGCACAGTAGCAATAAGTAATTTTCCTGCGACACAACCCGTTAACGGTACGGTAGCGGTCAGTAACTTTCCAGCAACTCAACCCGTTAACGGTACGGTAGCGGTCAGTAACTTTCCAGCAACTCAACCCGTTAACGGTACGGTAGCGGTCAGTAACTTTCCAGCAACTCAACCCGTTAACGGTACGGTAGCGGTTTCCTCTTTATCAGGCCGCATACTTTTAAGTTATTCCAATACCGCTAACATGGCAGCCGCGATCAGCGATACCACAAATTTTTCTAACGCCGTGGATATTTCTTTTATTACGGTTCACACAACGAAAGCCCTTAACTCAACCGGCGCGGTCAATGTTTACTTGGTGCCGGATAATGCAAACTACACAACGCTATTAGTAACAGGCAACATGAACGCGGCCAGCGATTTTTACTTTGCTCCACTTGGTGGGGCAAAGCTCGTTTCTGGCAGTCAAATGCGGGTAACATTATCAAATCAAGCCGATAGCGGTAATACCGCGTGGTGGACGGTAGGAGGCGAGCAAATACAATAAGGGATCTTATGAAAAAGCTTATCGGTGGTACAAGTAGGATCGGGCGCCGATACAACTTTAATTTATGAGTAAACTATGAAAGAAAAAATAATTTCCATTATTACCCTTTTATTTTTTAGCTTTGCGGCTATCGCTGCTAACACTTATTATGTAGCACCGACTGGAAACGATACAACTGGCAACGGTACTACCGCCAACAGATATGCAACGGTAAGCAAAGGGGTATCGGTTTTAGGCAATGGTGATACCTTAATCGTAGGCGACGGTACCTACACGAATGAATATTATGTAACCAATGCTTTAGGTAGCGGCCAAGGATATACTATCCAAGGTGAAAGTGCCGATTATTCTAAGGTCTTGATTACTGCTAATTGTGGAAGTTCAAATATCAATTGGCTTGTCTTGCCCGTTATAACAATGAAAGATCTGACTTTAAATTTTGACGGTACTGCGTCAAACCCAAAGGCCGGGGTTGAAAATTCTATGTTGAAATGGGGTAACGGTTCTGGTACAAGTACATTTGTTAGGGTATTTTTCAATGCTACAAATTGGGAAGGATTTGGTTATAAAGCAAATGGTTTAGTTAGGGGGAGCTCGGGAGGATCTGCCGCTAATTTTTATAAATGCACTTTTCGTGGTTTTGCTTCCGGTGCATCAGATACTCAAGCCATTAGATCGTTGGCCGAAACAATAACTATTAACGATAGCATTTTTAAAAATAATACTTATTGCTGGACGCCTTCATCTACACCCACAATTGATTATAACGATTACTATAATAACACCAATCAGCCGGCGCCTTCCGCGCACGACATTACAACGGATCCAAATTTTTCAGCGGCTAATTCAGCCGTTCTTAATGCTGGTAGCCCTTGTATAGATACAGGTGTTACGGTTGCCAATTGGGTTACTACATACACCGGCACGGCTCCCGATATGGGCGCTTACGAGGTGCCGGCAGCAAGTAGCGGCACAACCCCGCCGGTTAAGACAGGCCCGGTTTCAGTCGGAGGCGTAATAAATTCTATCGCTTCACTTTATATTGGAGGATCCCCGAAAGGAGCTATAAAACCAGCGAGGACGGGAGGACAATGAGTAATAAAATAGTTACTGTTATTTTTTTATTAGCGTTTATTTCCCTCGGTCTTTGTATTGGTAAACACGCAATCAACATTGTTCACAACGAAAAATACAAAATTCATATGCACCCCGACGGGTCAATGACTGTAGAAGATAAAACCAATGCTAAAAGATGAGGACGAAAAAGATATCCTAGTCAGGCTGGCCCGGCTGGAAACTAAAAGCGAAACCCGCTGGGAAAATCATAATCACGACGCCGAACGTCGGCACGGTGAATTGGAGCAAGCCTTAACACGCATAAATAATATCTTAGCTGGTCTTAATTGCGAATATCATAAATTAAAAATAGAGAGTCTTGAAAAAAATATTGAAGAGGTTAAAAAGCATTTTGGCGTGATCTGGGGGGCTTTCGGTAGCGTGGTAGTTATGGGTATAATCCTCGGCGTATGGTTTAAAATGGTTATCGCGGCGCCACTGCAAGAGGCGGCTCAAGATGTTATAAAGGCTTCCAGCTTATCGCGAGTGTTTAGCAATAAGATAGAAGTTGCACATGAATAAACTTTTAGGCGGCAGGTATCTCTTAACCGTTTGTTGCGGCCTGGTCTTTGTCTATTGTTCACTTAATGGGTTTTTACCGAAAGAGTTTGTTTCGGATATTATTAAATTAGTTTTTATGTTATATTTTCTTCGCCCTGATCGCAACCAACCTAAGCCATGATAACAACCGACGAAACATACTCTATTATAAACCCTTTGGCTTTGACTGCCGACGATCTGCCGGTCATAGCCTTAGAGGATAACCGTAATTCTTTCCTCGGCTGGCTTATTAAAAGCCACACAAAGGGTGATTATAACCACGCCTTTATTATTCATCGCCCCGGGTATTGCGTAAGCCAAGACTTTAATGGTTTTAAAGAGCGCCCTATTTCCGACTTTATGAAAGACGATATACTGCTAAAGCTTTGGGGGTACCGGGGCGTAACCAATACCCAACGGCAAAGCATATTAACCAACATCAATACCGAGCTAATCAAGGCGCGATCTTGGCTATCTTACGATTACTTAGGTCTTATCGGCCAATGGTTCGGCTTTAAGGGTTTGAATAACCCTTGGCAAAAATACTGCAGCGAAAGGGTAGAAGAAATAATCAAGCCCTTAAGCCTCGGCTTACCTTTGCACCCCAGCCCAACGGATCTCAATATCTTTTTTAATAACCACCAACCCCCTATGTTTGTCAAAGGGTATTGGTTATCAGAATAAGGAGGCTATATGGTAGGAATGATTAAATCTTTGTTTAACTGGCTTAACCTCAAAGACAAGGCCGGAGTATTAAACGCCCTTTTGGTAGCTTACATTAGCGCTAAATATGGGCCGCTGGCTGGATCTACCGCTAAAGACGTTCTCCCAAAGGTCGAGCAACTTGTTATAGATCAAGTAAAGAAATCTAAATAAACCAGCGGTCGTGCTATTTGATCGGGTGCGCGTTATGTAATGCTTTTGTGATGTACGTTTTTCTTTTATTCTGTTTTCTCTTGGTCGCTGCATTAGGTTTAATTTGGCACGGATCCGCATAAACGTAAGTACGTTTACACGACTTTATACACTTCTTGCAAATATCTATTATTGGCATAGTTTTAATAAAAACTTTAAATTGAATACATCGGCGTTATAAAAAATATATATATTTGTTATCCCTAAAAAAACACCGTAGCCACACATCACTACCGCCGGGATCCAAAACTTTTTTTTCTGTTCTAAAAACTTTGCCGATAATAGCGCTAACCCCGGCAGGCAAGGCAAAAGGTATCGCATTATAAAACCAAAATAAGGCGTTAATAATTTCTGCAACATAAACATTGCGATAAAGCAAACAACCCATATAATACAAATCCAATTTCTTCTTTTACCCATTTCGATAAATCCAAACATATACACGGGGGCAACTACCAGTAAATTAGATACATAAAATATAGCGGGTCTTGCCATTGTTTCGTTGGCAAACCAACCGCCCGGGCCGGGGTTATTGTGTAGCCATGTAGGTACAAAACTATTGCAGGAAAAATAATATACAACGTACCACGGCGCCGCGATCATAACGGCCGGCACGATAAAACGCCAAGACCTTTTTAAATCCTTTGCTAATAAGAATAAGACAACCGGGGCAATGCCTATTGCTGGGAGCTTTGTTAATAATGCTAAACCATAGGCAGCCCCGGCCCACCCGTAGCGCTTCGTTGTCAATAGGTAGATTGTTGCCGTGCAAAACATTGTAAGCGGCGCGTCAATCCATATCTTAGTCGAGGCGTGAAGGGCTATCGGGCATAGGGCAAGGATCCCCGCGGCAATCAAGGCAACCCTTTCACTATATAATATCCGGCCTATCAAGAAGGTTAGCCAAATTGAAAAAAGCATTGCCAGTATTGGAAAAAATAAAATAAGCTTTAAGCCGGTTAATTTTATTAGAAGGGCCAAGCTATAAACAAAAAGCGGCGGGTGAAAAAATAACGGTGTATCGTAGCACGCTCTTTGTAATCCGAGAAGATCAATTATCGGATCGCTTTTTAAAGAATAGTTTAGCGGTTGCATGATAACCTTTTGGGCCAAATAGCGGTAGATCTGCTCATCGTTTTCGTAATGCTTCGTAAAGAAAGCCGGGAGCCTTAAAAACAACGCCGTTAATAAAATTATATATATTGTATTACGCATAATGAATACACCCCGGAAAGCCCCTGCCTTCCGGGGCAAGTACTAACAGAAGGGGAAATGTGAAACCCCTTACAAATATTTAATGTTATATTGATTATTTAAAAAATCATTCATTATTGACCGCATACCAAACATGGCCCGCATATCAGTACCCAAGATTTTTAATGCCCCGCTGGGTTGATCGTAGTCAACTTTGATCTTGGTGAAACTTGCCTTAACTACCCCGTTAAAAATAGATATTTGCGCGGGCTTATTGGTTTCGATCTCAAACCACACACCCGATAAAGAAATTTAGCATACACCCCCCTTGTCGTTATTAAGACCCGCACTTGACGCACACTTGTCGTTACCGATTGGAGGCGGCGTTGCGTCAAATGGGGCCAGATGATTTAATTCTAAATAGTTTTTTATCGTGCTTATGGCCCACTGAAAGCAATCATTTTCATCTTTAATTTTGGGGCATATAACGGCTAAATAGCCACGATCTAAAGCCTCGTTGCGCCACTCAATTTGCTCTGGGCTTGGTACGCCCCCGGGCATCTTGAGTTCAAGGGTTAAGCCGTGATAAATCCCACGGGGTTCAAAAATCAAGATATCCGCAGTACCAGCGCGATACCCCATTGCCTTAAACCGCCGGGCAACTTGCATGGGTAATTTCATTCCCGCAGGTGAAATGGTTAACAATATTTTTGGATATTGCAACCGGCACCAATTGATAATTGATATTTGGAGATCACTTTCGCGGCGTTTTCTTAAGATCATTTTTTGATCTCCCGCCCCTGTTTATCGCACTCAAATAAAACCTTACCCTTACGGAAAGCGATCTTGTGCGGATAATCGGGTTTGGGCCAAACGTAGGTGTCTTTTAATTCAATCTCGATCGCAATATATTTATCCCCTTACTCATTGCTTTTTGGTTCCCATTTTGGGTGCTCTACGATGCCGCCGATCGGCCAATTAGTTTCGTAAGACATACCTTCTTGGGTTTTAAAATCTTTCGACACCTTCTTGAAAAGGATAATTTTTTTCTTCTTTTCTATGGCGTTATTTTCAAACCAATCGAGAGGCTTAAAAATTTGAATGTGCGCGTGTTTTGATTTTACGGTAATATTAAATTTTGTTTTTGCTTCACAAAATAAAACCGAAAATCCGTAAAGGATTACTTTGGCGGCAGTAGAAAATAAGCGAGTAATGGCGTTCTCCCATGCCTCAACGCTGGCGTTCTCCCGTGCCTCAACGCTGGCGTTCCCCCGTGCCACAACGCTGGCGTTCCCCCGTGCCACAACGCTGGCGTTCTCCCATGCCTCAACGCTGGCGTTCTCCCGTGCCACAACGCTGGCGTTCTCCCATGCCTCAACGCTGGCGTTCCCCCGTGCCTCAACGCTGGCGTTCTCCCATGCCACAACGCTGGCGTTCCCCCATGCCACAACGCTGGCGTTCTCCCGTGCCACAAAATATTTACCGCCCCATGAACAAGCAACTTGCGCATGGATCCTTAACTTACCAAAAACACTAATACAGCAGTTTAAAACCAGTTGGCTTTCAATTTGGCTTTCAATAATAACTTCTTCATCTTTTTCGATGCGCGTGATTTTATCCAGTTCCTCTTGCGTCTTAACGATAATTTGTTTCATAGCCCTCCTAAAACCTCTGCCTGTTTACATAATCCCCGGCCCCAACTGATCTTTCGTATATTTTTGTCAAAACGGTAGATTGTTTTTCGGTCAAAACATTCCACCGCGCGATTGATTTTAAAAAAGCGTGTTCATATGGTTTTAATTTGTAACCCGTTTTTTCGATCTCGTAAATTATTTGGTTGGCTTCGAGTTTTGTGTATTTCATAAATTTTTTAATCTTTTTATACAACCGCCGCCAAGTCCTTGCTTGACGATTAAAACAACGTCAGTTGTTTCTCTACCGTAGTTTTGAAATAATCAGCGCACCCGCTCGTATCTTCGTTTAATCCCACCATAGTTTTCTTCTTCATGCACCAGTAACAAGCAAGGTGTTTAACGGGAGCGTGAAAACAATCTATGCAATTATTCACTTCTCCCCCCTCAAACTTAAAAAGTGTACGCTCACACCTTCACTATTTTTTTATCCATAGAGTTAATCTCTGCTAATATTTTTACCTCTTGTATGTAGTAAATTTTATATTTTCGATCTTCACTCCAACGATCAGCGATAAGATAATCTTCTCTTAGGCGCGAGATCACCCGCCTAAGTTCCGTGGTTTTAAACAACTCAAGGCTTTTTAAAACGGTAAGTTCACCGCCGTTTTTCAAGTACTCTAAAATTTGGCGTTGGCAGTCTTTCACTTGCACCCTTTGCGTTTATTACCCGCCTTTATTCGCCACCAAAAACATTCGTGCCACAATTTGCAAGGCCTTTTACGTTTTTTCATTTGTAACCGCTTTCAATCACTCCCATTAAAAAGGGGAGGTGTGGCCGGGCAGAAAGTTGAAACCCAGCCCACCCCAACTAAGTTTTTTCCTTAACGTATTTCATAATCGATTGACAAAGGCTGATCTTCGCTCCTAATGCCTCTATAATGCGTTCTAACGACTTATATTTAGCTGTGTTTTCAATCATTTCGCGGTACAATCCTTGCGCGGTTGTGTTACCTTCCATAAGCATAACAAGCGCGGCCTCATACCCGACATTGCTTTTAGCCGCACGGATCGTAGAAAACTTAGCCGCCAACAAAATATCAAGATCGCTTTTAGCTTTGCCGGCTAAAGTGCGGCACTTTTCATAATCCCGTGAGCGTTTGATCTGCTCATCAGCTAAAGTTTTTAAAGCAATGGCCTCGTTATAATCCACGTCAAATCCTCTGGCTCAAAACTTTAGTTACTTTGGCAGTAGCACCCGGCACGTTAAAACTTTCTTTTAAGGCCCGGGCAACCATATCAAGTTTTTTCTGATCTACAATTTTGTATTCATCGGGTAAAAGTGAAAAATCTAAAACCTCGGCAGTCCAGCGGGTAACAAAAGCGGCTCCGGCTGGCGTTTCGGCCCGAGGGGCCAAAACCGGCGCGACCACGTTGGCGGCCTTTTCTTCAAGACTTGCGGCTTTAGCCTCATTGCCCTTGGCTCTGGCCTCGTCAGCCTTCTTTAAGGCGGCTTGGCGGTCTTTTTCGGCCTTTTCCTGCAACTTTCGTTCTTCTTCTCTGCGTATGCACTCTTGCTCATCGGCAAAAGCGATCATGGCGTTTTTAATGGTACGCTCTGCAACGTCTAATTTGTCTTGCTGTGGTACAAATAGGGATTGCACGGCTTTCTTAGCGGCGTCTAAGGGCGATGTTATTTTTTTGCGTTCTTCTTCCAACCGCTTGGCAAGGCCCTTGATGCTTTTTAAAACTTCGCTGGCAAGGTTGTAATCAGTTTGGTTTTTTACCACAACCGTTTTGGCGGTCAAAGTCGTTACTTCTTTGGAAAGTTCATCAACAGTTTTCGTACTGATCGGCTTTACATCAATCATGGTTTCTGTCATAAAATACCCCACTTTTTCTTTGTGTTGGCAATCGTCAGCGCGGCCAGAAACACGCTAAAATCGCTTGCGTCTTTGTATCGGATTATCTCTGGCAACCCCGTATCAGTAAGCAACACTGCCCAACGTTCAATGCTTTGGTTTATTTTCCCGCAATGCAAAATAACTTGACCGGCAGTCTGTGCCGCCGTTGACTTACTTAACGCGAATGTAGTTTTGATCTCGACCACTGCCTCTTTGCCGTGCCTTTTTCCTATACGATCAGGGATCCCCGCAAACATGTAGGTTTCAGATCCCATGGGTTTTTCGATAATATCTGGTACAAAGCCGTGATAATCGCGGAATTTAACCCAACAATCGAGATAAGGCCGCAAGGCGGGATCAAGGGTTACATAATCAAGATTGCCTTGATCGTATAATTGAGTAGCCATGTGCGCCGCCGTGCCAAAATTTTGTGATGCCACCAAAATGGTTTGCGGTACTTTTGAGTAATCCGTCAACCCGGCGGCCTTTAGCACTTGCGTAATACTTGGCACGATCACGCCATTAAGCGTGAAAATGTGCTTTTCTTTATCGAAAGTTAATTGCATGGCGTTACCACCTCTGCCATAAATTGCGGTTGCCCATTCCACATGGAAACTTTAACCATACTGAAAAAGCACTCTTTGCTCCTTAGCTCTTTATCGCCAAGGCCCCACATATTGATATAAATTTTTATATCGCCTTCTTGCACAAGATAAGAGGCCCGATCACTTTTTACAGCACCGACTTTTTTATCGTAAACGCCAACCACTTTGGCCTTAATACCTATAGTGTCGCCTTCTTTGGAAGTTATGGCCTGCTTAACGGTAAGGTATTCTGGTTCTACCGCGCCGCCGCCCAATTCATTCACAATATCGTTAACCGTTTCCTCTGTGCTTGGTGCTGGTTCTTGTGCCGGCGGCTGTAGTTCTTTCTTGGCTTGCGGCATTGACACCGCAGGCTTGCCCGTAGGTTGATCAGCATATTCAGCCTCAATGATCCGCTGGGCCTCATCTTCATCGTAAACGCCAGTTAAGAAACCGGCTACGCGCCCGGCTTGGATTATGGTTTTATGCCTCAACATGCGCTTAGTGTGCGTCTGCCAAGGCCCTGTGTAGGCTGAAATGGCTGTCCGGTAGACCTCATCAATATACTCACGGATAACCACTGGCCGTGTGATACCCTTGCGGTAAAGTTTTACTTCACACCATACAGGGCATTCTTTACCACCTTCGGGGACGGTGTTTTCTTCGGAAAAACTAAACTCCATTCCGTCAAATTCTTGGTGATTGCAAATTTTACTTACATAGCCGTCAACACCGATAACAGGAATAATGCCGCCCTTTTTAGCTGGATATCCATAAATTTCGTTGGTAAAAGGGTCGAGGTTGTATTTATTGGCCACCATTAAAAAGGCCATAAATTCTTCATCAGTAGCAACTCTGCCGTCTTTCCCGGGTCGCAAAACAGTTGCTTTAATCGTTTGCTTAAACTTTTCGGGGTCAAGGTGATACTTGGCCGCCATTAAATTTAAGATATTTGCCGACTGCCGTGTCGTTACCTCTTTTTTGTTATCCATAAATCGCCTCCATTTTTTTAAACAAACCTGTTAATCCTTGTCTACAAGTCTATTCCCGCGCCAATCCACCGGGTAGCTTATGGCATAGCCCCAAAATTGTTTGGGTATAATCTCTCCGGCGCTGGCATGGCTCACTATAAAAATTATGCCCGTTAAGACTAATCCCGCAACAATAAATAGAATATTCCAATCTGTATGCTTCATTTTGCCCCCCTTAGCTGTGAATGATACCAAGCGATAGCCAACTCTTGCTGTCTTAAGCGGCGCTGTAGCAGTCGGATCATCTTTCTAACCCTCTTAAATACCATTTAAACCCCCTTTTTAGCGTAGTTATTATTATAACCACCCAAACCACGCACCCCCCCCCACTTCTAAGCCCAAACCTAAAGCCTGCTCGCTTGGCTATGCCTTTAAATGGCGCTCTTAACGGTAAACCTTGTCTTTTAGGTACCGACGCCCTGCCCCGGCCTCTGGCCTATGCTTTTTATATCGGGTATAAAACTCAATGGCAAGGCGTATTACGCTGCTAATTGGCCGGGTTTCCTCGATACTTTCCCGCATGACAAGGGCATAGGTAAGATCATCAACTCTTACCGATTTCGATGTTTTTCTTTTCATGGTGAAAATATAGCATACTTTTGTGGTAACGTCAAGGCAAATTATAAAAAAATATTCTAGCACCCTTTGAAAAAACTACCCAAAAACTTCGCGATTGCTCTATCCTGCACCCCGGCGTTTTTATCAAACAGGCAGGCAAGTACCGCCCAAAGCCACAAAGCAATCGGGGTTAATACGCACACTAACAAAATAACGTTTTTAAGGTTGTCCATGTTCGCCCCCTTCTTTATCTTTGGCCTCGTCTTTCTTAACATCGGCCGACCGCGCCCCACACGCCCGGCATACAAATACGCCGGATTTAATAAAATAGCCAGTCGATGAACCGCAATAAGCGCACCCTTTTATTTTTAGATCAGCTTTACCTTGCCCTGTTCTTGCGCCGCACTTGCGGCAAACATGGACACCCGATGTTAACGTATAGCCATTATAAGAATGACACTCCAAACATTGTTTTAGGTTTTTATTATATTCTTCAAGGGTAATCCCGCGCTTGTCGCTTGCTGCTTTGCGTGTATTGTCTATTAGCTCAACAAATCTACAATTATTTATATCATAGTTTCCGTTATTGTTTATCCTGTCCACACTGGCGCATTTTAGTAATGCCGCGCTATCACGTTTCCATAAAAACTTTAATTCTTTAAGGGTTAGTAAAGCTTTAATCCCCCGGCCGCCATAACGTTTATAAGAAGTGTTTTTAGGGTTGTTACATCTTTGGCGTATCTGGTAAAGGCGCTTTGATAATTTTTCCATTATTAAAACCCCATAATTATTAAAATGATCCCGGCCGCTACAAATAGCCCCAGCGCCCACAACCGCGCCACGTTTACATTGTGCTCGTTGCAAGCCCGGTTATAGGCCTTCTCGTCGAGGTAAGCGCCGTAAAGATAGTCTATGATTTTGGGCTTCATACAACCCCCCTTTGTTAAACCTTCGCCTCTTTACCGCTGCAATAAGGTCGCGCCCCGTGTGGGCGCGTGGATTGAAACATCGTTAGCCAACAACGATAAACCATATTCTAAAATTTTGATTTGCTTTTGTTTTTTTGCGTCTGCGGTTGCTGCTGCGAATGCTGCGTCTGCTGCGAATGCTGCGTCTGCTGCTGCGTGTGCTGCGGTTGCTGCTGCGTGTGCTGCTGCGAATGCTGCGTGTGCTGCTGCGTCTGCGGTTGCTGCTGCGAATGCTGCGTTTGCTGCTGCGAATGCTGCGTCTGCTGCTGCGTGTGCTGCTGCTTTATTTTCTGCCGTAGGGTTTTTTAGATATGCTTTCGCGGCCCCTATTGCCTTACGAGGCCTATCGTCTTTAGGATATTGCTTTTCGTAAATATCTATTACCTGCTCTGCGGCATAGATAGCGTAAGTAAGATATTGTTTGCGTTCCATAACGCGAACGATAAGCCAATTTGACCAATCGTATTTTTTATCGGTCATAAGGTTTCTGATAAGCGGTACAGCCTCAAGGCTAAGCCAGCCTTTATCAGCGACATAACGATAGCCGTCCGTACATGCTGAATGCTTTTTTAATAATTCTGCTGTTACTTTGCTATATTTGGCTTTGCTCATATTCCCCCGGGGCTTTTAACCGCATTGCGCACGGTGGTTTCCCCGCCTCGAGGCAGATATACCATGCCACCGCACAATATGCAAGACAATTTTTAAAAATAGTTTGCCCGGTTCGCGGATAACGTAAGCGGGTATTGTACTGTAAGCGGTTTCCTAGTGGTGCAATAAATCGTCGTTAGCCTTCTTGATCGCGGCCAACTCGTCCGGGGTAGGCTCCAAGATCGCTTGGCCCTTGTGATCTATGCCCCTAACGCCCGGCGGAAGGCTGCTATCTATACTTATACTATTATTGATTATATTAGTCTTAATCTTACTTTTAGGAATATAGTTATTTGATTGTTCGGATCTCTCAATATCTTTATTACCTATACCTGTACCCTTACGTAACCCCATGGTAGGGGTTAGCATACCCTTAAACTCTTTAGGGTAAAACTCCCCGAAAGCTGCCTCATGCGTTAGCAACTCCCGGATAATGGCACGGTGGCAGCCAATTTTAGGGTTTAGAGGCAAATTCTTTTGGTGTTTTACGAAGTTTTTAACCCAGGCCCAGCCGTTTTTAAAGACAATACTATGGTTTAACTCTAAAATATGCGTTTCCGGCAGGATCCCGGGAAGGTATAAATTCAAAATCTTTGGGTTGATCTCGTAAAACCCCGCAATCGTGCAATGATCGCAAAGGTAAAAAAACAGCAATTTTCCGTTGTTGCTTACGTTACAAAACCACGGATCCGACCATTTTTCGCTTAAAGTCAAACGGTATGCCATTTTTCGCCTCGTTTAAAAACTGGACACGGCAGGTTGTGGCCTCGGGCCAATAGCAAGCTACCGCCCTGTGGAGCCCTACCGCGCCAGCTTTTTATTTTTTGTTGTTATTTTTTTGACCACGAGAAAATAATACTGTAAAAATAAAACTTGTCAAGATAAAAGATTAGGGTTAAGATTAAGGAATGAAAGTATTAGAAAAATGAAAGTATTAGAAAAAGGTAGCAAGAAAAAAGTAAATATCCGTTGGCAAATTTACAAAAAAGAGAGGCTATCGGGTAAAACTCAATACGACTCTGCAATCGCTGCGGGCTATTCAAGATCTGTTGCGTTAACAGCTTGCCAAAAACTCGAGAATAAAGTTAATTTTTCTGATTTTATGCGTAAGGCTGGGATCACTGACGAAAAGCTTGCTAATAAAATAAATGAAGGATTAGAGGCTACTAAAAGAATTCCCGCTACTAAATATCAAGATAGCGAAGAAGTGCCGGATTATACCGCGCAACATAACTTTACTGAAACTGCCTTAAAACTCAAAGGCCATTTGCGCGACGCCGACAATGCCCAGCCGCAAATAAATATATTTTTAGGTAACATTGTGGATCGTGCCGAGGGCTTCGACAAAGTAATTGACACAACCGCAAAGGAGATCTAAAAATGACTACAAGTTATCAAAGACGCGCCGAGGGTGGATCCAACAAAATGCCGCAGAAAAAACATACCGGGATTATGAATGATAAAAAAGCTATGCTGGGCGGTATGAATGAACACGGCAAAAAAGTTATGTCAAAACATATGAAAGCAAAATGAATGGCGAAAAAGACGATGATTATCTTGAGGATTTTGACCAACGCTTTTTTGTATATTCTCTTGTGGTTTTTGTCGTGCTTGCAGTTATTGGCCTTTTGTTTACTATCTTTAACGGGGTTGTGTGGAAAGTTTAAGCGCCGGGCTTAAGACAACGGCTTGTTATATTTGCGAGCATGAGATCGAATTGCCAAAAGATTATGACGGCACCAAGGATTTAACTTGTCAACATTGCGGCGCAACAAAATATTAAAACTTATGGATAATCAACTTGTTGCAAAGGTGATCGCCGGAGAAGCTGCCAACCAAGGCGAGTTAGGTATGCGTGCCGTGGCGTGCGTGATCGCCAACAGGTGCCGGGCGCAAGATAAAGAACCAATTGACATCGTAACCCAGCCACATCAATTCTCTTGCATAACTGATTACAAACTTCTCGAACGTAATTACGCCGACGTTAAAGAGATCGTAGACGCGCTTGCGGCCGAAATATACAGCCTCTACGACATCACCGGGGGCGCTTTAAATTATCTAACGATCAATTTATTTAACTTACCGGCGCGGCCCGCATGGGTTGACGACATGCGCGTAACCAAGATCATCGGCGATCATGTATTCATGCGGCCGGTATAAGCATGGCAAAAATAAAAGTAGATGAAAACAAATTAACCGTTGCCTTTAGTAAAGCCCGGTCATCGCTCATCGCCTTTCGCTACATAATCCTTTTAAACGATCCTAAGAATGAAGTTAAATCGGCGCCCTTTCATTATCTTTGGAGCGAGGATGTTCTCAACGGTAAGGGCAATAGTGCCTGGCTTGCCTTCCGTGAGTCGGCTAAGACTCAATATATCTTGCGCTCATTCCTTCTCTACTCGATTATGTTTCCTTCGGTCGAACGTGATTATATCGTTTTAATCAAGGCTAACGCGACGCTTGCCGGATCCAAGTTATCCGAGATCATCAGCGAGGCCATGTCTAACCCGGCTATCCGGGCCAATATCGTTAAAGTAAACAAGCAATCAAGCGACTGCTTCGATATAGACGTCAAGAGCAACGGTGCAATTTATAACGTAAGGATTGAAGCCTACGGCAAAGGCGCTTCAATCCGTGGCTTATCCAACAAAGATAGGCGCCCTAAAATCGTTATAGTTGATGATCCGCAAGACTCGACCGACGCACGCAGCGACTCTATTACCGCGAGCGATTGGCAATGGTTTCTGTCGGACGTGATGTTTTTAGGGCAAAACACACGGATATTTTTAATCGGTAACAACCTGGGCGACCGCTGTATCGTGCCGCAAGCCTTCGCCAATGCCGACAAGCTAAGCTTTAAAACTTCGGTCGTACCTATCTTAACCGTTAAAGACGGACAAGAGGTATCGGCTTGGCCCGAGAAAGTAACCGTCGAAAGCATACACAAAGAGCGCGAGAATTACCGGGCTATGGGCCAACTCGATGTATGGACTCGGGAAAAGCTTTGTATAAGCGTAAGCGAGGAAACCCGGGTATTTAAGGCCGAGGATATGCAGTATTACCAACCGTCGACTGCCTTGCGTATTGCCTCCGGGTGCAATGTAACCGCTTGCCTGGATCCAGCGTCATCTATGGACAAAGGATCCTGTTACCGTGCCATAACCGTTTTGGGCGTAACCGAAGATAACCAATGGTTTTGGCTGGATTGTAAATACGGCCGGTGGTCGCCGCCGGAAACTATTGATATGATTTTCTTAACAATTAAGCAATGGCGGCCTCGTAAGTTTGGCATAGAGAAAGGACACTTTAAACAAATCCTTGAGCATTTTATCCGGCAAGAAATGAACAAACGCAACGTGTTTTTTAATATTACCGAGATCGAACATGCCAAGGCCGGGAGTAAACTCGAGCGCGTTAAGATGTTAGCGCCAAGGCATAAGGCTAAGACGATGTATTTCCCGCAAGAGGCTGACTGGCTAAGCGAGTTTCAAACGGAATTATACGGCGTAACGAAAGACGGCTTTAAAAGTAATTACCAAGATCTTATCGACTCGGCGGCAATGCACGAGCAGATCGCGGAGGCCCCGATAACCGTTGGCGCCGGCGTCGGCCAAGAGCAATCTTATCAAACCCAAAGCTTTCATCAAAACATGGTTAAGCGTTCGGCAAGGCTTTTAAGATAATAAAATAATCCTTTACAAAAAATTAAATCGAGTTTAAAATTAAATCAAGTGCGGGCCACGTCCTTTTTTCCCCTTTTATGCTGACGACCTGCGACCCCGACGGAGGATAGTAATCCGGTTAAAGCTTGGGAAAGACCCAAGCACCAATCGCCCTGTATATCCATACTCTGGAAACCTCCAGAGGGGGGATATAAAGAAAAAAGGGGTTTGGGTACGGATTAAAATATAAATAGTTAACAACATGATAAATATGTTCGAAAAGGGTAAAGGGTATTCTCGAAAGGGAGTACCCTTATTTTATTTATGACAACCGCAGCCGAGATAATTAAAGTCAGTGAAGCGATAACAATATCGCCATGGGATAATCCCGACCTCGGATATATTTACGGTTTGATTATGCAAGACAAGCTTGTTAGGCTCCCGCCGGTTTTAAAAGAAAATAGTTTTTATTGGTTGATACAAGAAAAGATAGACGATACTTTGATCCGCCTGGGTTGCGCGTATTTTGAAAAGACTGCAAGCCTTCGCCCTTTCGGTAGGCATTACGGCTATCTACTGCATTATTACCGCGACGAGAAAGCTTTTGCCCGGCGTAAATATTCTAGCATGACGGCATTAGTCGCAGCCGCCAAGCTAGTAGATTTCTTTTTTGACGAGTTTCAAGAGCCGGCTTTATACATCACGCAAGACACGCGCAACAAAGGCAGTATTTTACTTTGTAAAAAATTAGGCTTTGCAAGGATTGGCGAGGGTAAAGATATTTTAGATAATAATTTAACACTCAATGTTTGGGTGAAGGAAAGGTTATAACATGGGAAATACTATCGCCTCAATTTTTTTTCCTTTCGGTGCGATGGCGTCCAGTATGCACAAGCAAAAAGAAACTACCGAGAATGTTAAAAAGCAAACCGAAGCGATGAAGGCGCCCAAAGTGCCGACGCAGGCGCAAGCTGAAGAAACCGCCAAGGCAAAACAAGTCGCCAAGCGGCGCACGATATTAGCGACCGGCGGCGCAGTTGACGCAGGTTTAGGTTCCTTGGGCCAGGTAGGATCGCAAAACTTACTGAAAAAAACATTAGGTTAATTATGATAGAAGTAGAAAAAATCCTCAAAGACGCAGAAAATCTCATCGGTAAAAATGGCACTTGGCGCGGGTATCAAGAAGAGGTAGCAAGGTTTGCATTACCGCGTAAACGCTGGGTAGTTGCGACAAAGACATCGGGCGAGCCTTTAGATCTCGTCGAGTTATACGACGAAACCGCCGAAACTTCTTTACGGCGCATGGCCGGCGGCATAGACTACAATTTAACCAACTCCGCGATGAAATGGTTTGGCTTGCAAACAATAGATCAAAAGTTTATGAATGAAAAGAGCGTTGACTCTTGGTTTTATCGTTTCGTCGAGTATTTGCGCTATGTTTTAAGCACGAGTAATTTTGATAGTGTGAAGCAAGAATATTATATTGACAAGGGTTGCTTCGGTACCGGCACAATATTTATCCAGGAAAATCCCGACGGCGGTATCAGTTTTAAGAATGTCCCTATCGAGCAAATAAACCCGGTCGAAGATATTAACGAGGAATTGTCGCATATGTACCGGGTGTTTAAATTATCGGCGGCCGCCGCTTACGAACAATGGGGCGCGAAGGCTGGGCAAGAGATCGGCGAGAAAATGAAGGATAAGCCCTACGATGAATTTGAATTTATACATTACGTCGGGCGTAGAGTCAAGCGCGATATTTCCTCCCGCGACCGTTTCAATATGCCTTACGAAGAAGGTATCATCAACAGAAAAGAGCGCAGGCTTGTCTTTGAAAGCGGCCGCGAAGAAATGCCTTTCGTTATCGGTAGATTTTATAAACACGCCAGCGATGTATTCGGTTATTCCCCGGCTATGGTGGCGAAAGCTAAAACTCTTTTAATCAACAAGCAAGAGCAAACGGCATTACTTCGAGCGATGAAGGAAGCTACGCCGCCCATGGAAGCACCGATGAAAGGCTATTCAAGCCCCTACGACTTTAACCCGCACGGTATGAATTTTTACGATAAATTAAATGCTAACGCCGGCGACTTGCGCCCGATACCTTTTAACAGTAATTTTTCAATTACAGTCGAGGTAATGGAAAAAACACGCGAGGCTATCAAGGCTTGCTTTTTCTTACAGGAATTACAGGCGATCACTTCCGCGCCAAGGCAAAAGACCGCTTACGAAACGCAGCAACTTATCGCCGAGAGTATGGCAACGCTGGGGCCGTTGGCTTCAAGAGATTTAAGCGAAACCTGGCGCCCTTTGATCGTGCGCTTAGCCAAAATAATTATCCGGCAAAACGAGCCGTATTGGGCCGTCGGTCAAGCCGGCAGCCTTCCGCCGCCTCCGCAAGTATTACAAGGCAAGGCTTGGGGGCCGGTATTCTCATCGCCATTGGCGAGAGCATTACAGGCCAGCGAAGTCAACGACCTTGTAGGTTTCTTGCAGATCGCTAACGAGATCGTAGCCGGGCAAATCAACTCGGCTAACTCCCCCGCCGCAGATTTGCTTAACTTCGACAAGACTATTCAAAAAGCACGGGAATTAAAAGGCGTGGATCCTGAATTGCTAAACGACGAGCGCATGGTCGAGGCAATCCGGCAGGCACGGCAGAAAGCAATCGCCGCGCAGCAACAGCAAATGCAAATGGCGGAAATGGCAAAAGCCGCCAACCAAGGGGCAAGCGCCTATAAAAATGTTAAGCAGGCGGATCAGGTGCAAGCGTGAACAAACGCATGGCGAGCGAAACTTTAGCCGAGTATAAGGCCCGGCGCAAAGCAGATAACAACAAAGTCAATGCTATTGTAAAAGGGCAATCTCTTTTTTTAATCAATAAAAAGTGGGTGCTTAATTTACGCTCAATAATGTTACGCGCCCTACAATCTTTTTACGAACAGGAAACTTTTACCAAAGAGCAAGAGAAGCAACTCACCGACTCAATCTCGGCTTGGATCAACAACCCAGATAACGGGCCTTTCGAGCGTAACTTCTTAAGGCAAACTGTTCATTTCTTAAAGACATCGCAATCCGGCGCGTGGGATTGGCGGCGTAAGCTTTACAAAGAAAAAGGTATATCGTGGCAGAAGAAGCATAGAATACCACAATTTTATACCGACAAAGATTTTGCTTTAGCGGGTAGGATGATCGACGACTTTTATCAAGAGTACCCAGAGTTTATATGAGTAAATTGCAAGCTAAGTTAAAAACTTTATCCGCAGAGCAGATCGCCGACTTATACCGGCAAGTGTTTTGTACCGAGGCTGGGGCTTTAATCCTCGAGGATATGAAACTATCTAGTTTTTTTTACGACATTACTTGCCCGGCCGGTGTTACAGATCGGCAAGGCTGGATAAATGAGGGTTTGCGTTTTAGTGTTATGCGTATTGAAAATGCCGTGAAATTCGGCAAAAAGGAGATTGCAGATGTTTAATTTTCTAAGCTGGTTTATGCCGGACAACTTAGGGCGACCGATGTTTAATGTAGATGATCCTAGCGCTGGTGCGGCGGTCGAAATACCCCCTGCTGGTACCCCACCGGCAGAAAATACACCTCCCCCCGCTGCACCGGCTGCTGAAATAGAAGTGCCAGAATTTATTAAGGCTTTGCCCGAGGATATGCAAAAGGATAATCGGATCACGCGTTTTAAGTCGGTCGAGGATATGGCAAAAAGTTATATCGAGGCGCAAACGGTAATATCGAAAAAAGGTATTGTCTTGCCAAACCTTAAGGATCCAAAAGACGTCGAGCGCTTTCAAGGTGAAATGGCGAAGGCGGGATTGGGCCGCCCGGCAAAGCCCGAGGATTACAAGTTTGACGAGCCTAAAGATTTACACCCAGGGTTGCAAGGTAAAACTGAAATGGACGCACAGTTTCGTACATGGGCGTATAAGTTTAATTTAGATCCTGCGACTGCTAATGCTTTACGCCAAGAGTACCGCGTTATGGAAAGTAAAGCCATGGCACAATTCGAGGCACAAAAAGCCCAAGAGCAAGACGCCGCGATCAAAGCCTTACAGGATAAGTGGGGCGATAAGCTGGGCCAAAATAACGAGCTGGGTAAAAAGTTTGTTTTAAAAGCCGGCGGTCAAGAAATGTTAGATCAGTTAGGAAAATTAGGTTTAGGCGATAATCCCGTGGTGCTGGATCTCTTTTACCGTTGCGGGAAAATGTTTTCGGAAGAAGCAATCGCTAACTTTGGTTTCTCGACGTTGGAAGGCGGCGCCGCCGAAGCCCAGCAGAAATACGCCGAATATAAAAAGGCTATTTCTACACGCGATAAGTCGCACCCTATCAACAGCGAAAATGCACAGATACGCGGCGAAGCGGTTAAGCACATGGAAGCCGTGCAGAGAATGATTTTAGAAAATGGCGGATCATTATAAAAAGTAATTTACTTTTTTTAAATTGCGCCATATAATTAAATTGAATAGGCAACTGGTTAGGACAACCGCTAAATACCTACGGGGATAATTTCAAAACCCCATAGGGAAAAAGGCGGCTTAACTTTAGCCTTCTTTGTAAAGTTCACCGAGGACAACTACCTAAACCGTAGCCTCATAGTTTCTTTTAGCAGGCCCGAAGGCGGGGCAACCTGTTAGCACGCAAGGTACAAACAAAGCTAAAAACGGAGATAAACTATGTCGTTTACTGCGGAAACCGCACTACGGTCAGTCCAGTTTTCAACCAATATCGCGTTACTTTCCCAGCAATTAGAGTCGGTCTTTTCCCCTTATGCCATGGAAG
>Ga0315282_10002286_pt1 | contig 35480 bp, 36 predicted proteins | sample YL17G07_20_MG_FD_203693 | JGI IMG/M metagenome (GOLD analysis project Ga0315282, IMG submission 203693) | Sediment microbial communities from Yellowstone Lake, YNP, Wyoming, USA - YL17G07_20 | ecosystem: Environmental > Aquatic > Freshwater > Lake > Sediment | place: USA: Wyoming | collected...
TTCATGAATCAATTTAGAGCAGTTGAAAGGTTTGCGAGCGCTTTCGGCTTCGTAATCTGACCATGACTCGCAATTCTCTCTCGCTTCAATCTCCAGTCGTGCTCAGTCCCAATCCCAATCTCGCTTGCCTGCAACCCTGTCCTTCCAAGAATCCTTCCACCGATCGACAAACATCATGGCTTGGGGAGAGAAGAGCGAACCAGTTCATCTTAGATCAGTCTTAAGGGCATCAAAGAGACCATTCGCCTAGCCTTCGAGGGTACGTAGGAAATCACGGAGAGAAACAAGAGGCGCAGAATGTTCCCATGACCTGGGAACATTTATAGTTCCGCAGACAGCGTGAATGATGCGCGTTTCATGATGAGCTCATCGACCAAGCCCAAGTGGGTAAGAGCCAAAGCCCCTCTCGGACCAACCTATGCACGACTTAAGGAACTAATGAAACAGTATTCGCTGCACACCGTCTGTGAGGAGGCCCACTGTCCGAACGTTGGAGAATGTTGGGGTAGTGGCACAGCGACTTTCATGATAATGGGCGAGCTGTGCACGCGCGCTTGCCGATTCTGTAATGTGAAGAGCGGCAAGCCGAACGGTCTCTTGGACCCTGAGGAACCTGCGAACATTGCGAGAGCAGTGAGGGACCTCTCGCTGAAGTATGTTGTGTTAACTTCAGTCGATCGCGACGACTTGCTGGACGGTGGTGCATCGCATTTTGCCAAAACGATCACTGCCGTTAGAACGCTCGCCCCGGATGTGTGCATCGAGGCTCTGATTCCTGATTTCGGAGGAGGCTTCCCACAGATTCAAACTGTTGCTCAGGCAGGCCCTGATGTGATTGGTCACAATCTTGAGACCACGGAACCGCTGACGCCCAAGGTGAGGGATCTCAGGGCAAGCTATCATCAATCGCTAGGAGTTCTGGAGCATGTGAAGCAGCTGAATCGACGAGTTTTCACGAAATCGTCGCTTATGCTCGGATTGGGAGAGCGAGAAGAAAATGTTCTCCAGACGTTCCGCGACCTTCGAGCTGTCGGAACCGATTTCCTAACGTTGGGTCAGTACCTCAGGCCTTCACCACGGAACCTTCCTGTTGTAGAGTACATCAAGCCTGAACGATTCAGCTACTATCAGGAAGCGGCCGAGAAGTTGGGGTTCCTATACGTCGCGTCCGGTCCACTAGTCCGAAGTTCTTACCGAGCTGGAGAGTACTTTGTGCATAAGATGACCAAGCCGATTCCCTAAAGAACCTCTCAAGAAGAGCGGACGGTTGCCATGAGTCTAAACTTCACCTGGGTAGTCGACGACAAACTTGCAGGATCAAGAGGCCCACGCTCGAGATCAGACCTCATCGCATTGAAGCAACAGGGCGTAGGCGCTCTAGTGAGACTTGTTGAGCCTCACGAGGCGTGGGTCACATCAACGGAGATCAATGAAGTGGGCTTAGAGGACTATAACGAGCCTGTCCCGGACTTCCACGCGCCAACTCAAGCGCAGGTTGACAAGATCATAGTATACATTGATTCACACATCGAGGCTGGCACTCCCGTCGGCGTCTCATGCAATGCAGGCATTGGTCGATCCGGCGTGATACTGGCGTGCTACCTAGTGCACAAAGGACTCACTGCAAAAGACGCGCTGGAACTTGTCCGTGACAAGCGCGGCAGAGGACCCGAGGTTCCAGAACAGATCGCGACGATCAATCACTATTGGCTCCGCATCAGGCGTGCCGAAAGGTAAGAGCAGGTTTGATCGGAATCCCGGAAGGCGGCTCGCAGGGCCGATAGTGCTGACTTCTAATGACGTGTGGCAGGTTGTTCTGTAAGCCGTAAACGGTTTTGACCTTTCATTGACCAAGTGGACATGCTCCAGACTTGTCGCTGGAATTGGTCATGGTTGATAGATGAGAGCAAGCTATCGAACACAAACGGTTGATTGATATGGGATCTTCGTCGCCCGAAATTTGGTCCAAACGGTTTGGTGCTGTCTCTCTTGTGAATGCCTTGATTGCTATTGCTTGGCTTCTCCTTCCCATTGCTCTTGATACTCGAATCTCAAAAACTATTGCTGGCGGTTCGGCAGGAACGTGGGGATTCCTAGGCTTTCTGCTGTTCCTTATCGTAGGGGTCGTGGGGTTCGCGGCGTTCGCAGCTCTTTACTACGTAATCCCCAAAGCGACAGGGGGAACAGTCAACAACATCCTCGCGTGGCTACATTTGGTCTTGCTAGAAATCGGTACAGCGATAGGCACGGGCCTGCTAGGATATGCCGGATACATAGGAGGAACAACGATCCTCGACGAGACTGCTAAAGGGACAGCAGCAAAGGATATTCCCGCAATAGTGCACGGGAAGATCGGCTTCGTCGTACAGCCCATTGGCATCTCAGCTCTTGTCGCTGCTCTAGGTGTTCTTCTGGGAGTAGTTGCTCTATTCCTAGCTTACAGACGAACCGGCAAAAGCTGAGTCTCCCGGGCGTTGGGTTTCTTCAACCTCGCTTACGAAGGTGGTCGTGCCCCTCCTTGGGACATAGGCCGGCCACAAAGCGAAGTCGTACACTTGGCACAGGCGGGAGAATTGAGGGGGCTCATTCTCGACGTGGGATGCGGGACTGGAGAGAATGCCCTCTATCTCGCTAGCCTTGGACATGAGACATGCGGCATCGACTCGTCACCGCTCGCAATTGAGAAAGCGAAGAAGAAAGCCCAAGAGCGTCGATTGAAAGCGACATTCCTTGTCAGGGACGCTCTTCAGCTCAGCGGTCTCGGGAGAAGCTTCGATACAGTGATAGATTCGGGCTTGTTCCATGTCTTCTCGGATCAAGAACGACCTGTATATGCTGCCAGTGTTGCGTCTGTGCTTCGCCCGGGCGGGAACTACTACATGCTATGTTTCAGCGACCGCGAACCCGATTCTTTCGGACCACGGCACTTATCACAGGAAGAGATCAAGGCAACATTTCGAGCGGGATGGAGGATCAATTACATGCGGGAAGCCCGTTTTGAAAGCCACGTCCATCCGAATGGAGCTCACGCTTGGCTTTCCTCTATTACCCGGCTGTGAGTAGGACGGTCAACACTCCTTGGGGACGATCTGTCAAGTACGACTGCGATATTGAGCGAAAACTAGTTGGTCGAACCGTTGAGAGAAGCTTCGCGAGATCATGCATCTGGAGGAATTGACTGGCTCGAGTATGGCCCAGAAGCTTTCAGGAAGTCAGAAACTGAGAACAAACCTATACTCCTCGCCATTAGCAAATCGTTTAGTGTACGGACGCTCATACGTGCGGAGTCGGCTTGTTCACCAGTTCTTGATGGTCGTGTCGTCCAGATGAAGAAGCTGGATCTCAAGAAGCAACTGAAGTACCTGTACGCTCCGTCTGCTAGAAAAGTCGAGATCGTAGATGTACCCAATTTCAATTTCGCGATGATCGATGGCCAGATCGAACCTGGTCGGACACCAGAAACATCCCTAGAGTACCAGAACGCTATTGGCGCACTTTATGGCGCGTCATTCACTCTGAAGTTCATGTCGAAACTACGCAAGAAGAATCCTATTGACTATTCAGTGATGGCACTGGAGGGGCTTTGGTGGATTGACTCGGGGGGATTCGACTTCAACAGCAAGGAGTCGTGGAAATGGATGATGATGATCGTGCAGCCTAAGCACATCACCACAGGGATGTTTCAGGAGGCATTACAACAAGTCAGGAAGAAGAGGGACAATCCAGCACTGTCCAGAGTTCGCCTTGAGAGCTTTCACGAAGGCCTCTCAATGCAGATCATGCACGTCGGACCGTATTCCGAGGAACCACGCACTATTGAGAAGATGAAGACCCATGCCCTCGAGCAGGGCTGCAACTTGCGTGGAAAACACCACGAAATCTATCTAGGAGACCCTCGACGGGCCAAACCAGAAAAGCTGAGAACGATATTGAGACATCCAATAGCGACCCAATAATAACTCAAGGTCTCTCGAAGTGTGGTCCTTCAAGTGTCATGCAGTGATTCTGAAGAGGGTTATTCTTCTATCAGTTCGAGCCAATTCCCGTCAGGATCTTTGATGAATGCTATCGGGTGAGTTCCACCCTTCAGTTTGAATGGTTCCATGGCTATTGTGGTGCCCTCTGACCGGAGGCGTTCTATTGTGGTTTTCAGATCCTTGACGCCTAGTGCGACATGATCAAAATTGTCCCCCTCAACGAGCTGTTTCTTGTCACGCCAATGGGTTAGTTCAATGGCGCTCCCGTCCGGATCTTCCAAGAACGCGATCTCGGCGTTGTTCTCTTTGACTTCAATCCTTCGTGTAAGCTTCAGTCCCAACCGGTCTCGATAGAATGCAATAGACCTGTCTAGGTCCATCACGTTCAGGCAAGTGTGTAAGATCCGCAAGCGAGTCACTAGGCTAGAATGGCAGAATACTGTCTGATTTACGTTGTGAACGGTCAGGAGTCCCGTCGGCTCGGATCTCCTTGACTTGACGTTTGGTTGCCCGCGTGTGCGCGCACTGACCATGATTTTGACTGGGAATACGTAGTCACAATTGGCCGACTAGTCTCATGATCCTATCAAGTAACGCCTCGTAGTTCTTGATGTAGGGTAGACTGAACGCAAAGTAGTGAACGCCCGCATCGATGTAGTTGCTTATCCTTTCTCTCGCTGTCTCGACATCCCCGACTATCGCCCATTCCTTGATCTTGCTGAGTGTGTCACCGGTCTGCTCACTCAGAAACATTGCAGACCGCTCGGCTTCGGCGGTTGTGTCCTCCACTATGAGGTATATGTGCGCGGCCACCATGGGCATGTCGCTGGTCTTGACCCACCTGGCAAGCTCTGGTCGTCCCCGGCTGATTTCTTCCACGGTCGGATCTGTCGGAAACCATGCATTGTATCTGGCGGCTCGCCGAATCGCGGCGTGAGAGTTTCCGCCGATCCAGATCGGTGGCGGTGGATTGGGCGGTGTCCCTATCTTGATATTCTTCACACTAAAGTGCGCACCTTCAAAGCTGAAGGCTTCGCCTTTCCAGAGTCCACGCATGATCTCTAGGCATTCGTTTGTTATGGCCCCTCTTTCCTCGAACGACACTCCTAAGCTCTCGAATTCATGCCGGTCCCAACCTGTACCCACGCCCAAGATCAAACGCCCATCCGAAGCTTCCTGAAGGGTACCTGTAATGTCCGCGAGCAGAACCGGGTTTCTAAGAGAAACAATTAGCACTGATGTCCCAAGATGGATTTCCTCGGTGCTGCCAGATAGGATGGACAACATTGTCAACGGTTCATAGAGGCCGCGTGATTCCGCTGAGAGAATGTGATCGGCTACCCACACCGAGTCGAAACCCAAATCTTCGCATCTCCTTGCATACGAGACAATAGCGCGGAAATCTGTATCCGATCGAGAAGGCACATGTATTCCGAACCTCACTTTCGCCATAAGGCATCTAGAATATGTCGAAATCATTCCTAACCAATAGGAGTGACGCATTCAGGGAAAGTGTGCACCATCAAGCGCGTATGGAAGACGCGCTGTCTATCCATGTTCTTTGGCTCATGAACGCAAAAAGGGACTTAAAGGACGCGTAGATGTATGATCGCTCTCGAATCCGTGAAAGGAGAATAGTTGATTGGACCTGCAAAATCTGCTTGGTCCGCTGCAGACTGCCTTAGTCCCTGTGGTCTTGTCGTCAACCGGGGGCCTACTCTGTCTTGTCGTCCAGACCAGATATGGCAGAATTGTCGACCACACAAGACAGCTGCTGAATCTTCCCACGCCTAATATGGAGATTCAGGAAGTGCTGGAGGTGCTGTTCAAACGTGCACGCTATGCCAAGTGGGCACTCTTCGGCCTGTTTCTGGGAGTATCCTGCTTTCTCACGCTCTCACTAGTCTTTCTAGTTTCCATGCTGTTTCCCACGCCAGTTCAGGTTGTCTTGGTAGTAGGAATCTTCGGCATTGGATGGTGCTCCATGCTGCTGGGCCTATGGTTCGAAGTTCTAGAGCTCTGGGACTCCTTTAGAGGAATAACTCTCGAGTACTCAATATTCCAGAAGAAAATCGGAGAACAGTCGAAACTCTAAACGCACGCGCCACTGAATTACTCCGGCTTGCAGCGGCCCAACCATTACGATAATTAAGGGCCTGCACAACCGTAGCGACGCTCGCATCAGGCGCAGCGACCATGGATAACCATACTGAGAATTTGGTGATTGGAAGCGGCCCAGGCGGCTACGTGGCCGCGATCAGACTCGGCCAGTTGGGCCGCGAAACCATGTTGGTTGAGAGAGAGACGCTTGGCGGTGTCTGTCTTAATGTTGGATGCATTCCCTCGAAAACAATTGTGCGCGCCGCCAAATTGATGAAGGAGATTCAGCGAGCCCAAGATTTCGGAATCGAGACATCTCAACCAAAAATGGATCTTCAGAAACTCCAAATATGGAAAAAGGGCGTCGTCGACAAACTCACTCAAGGTGTAGCCTACCTCTGCAAAGGCAACAAGGTGAATGTCGTCTACGGCGAAGCGAAATTCCAAGGTCCACACCAAGTCGAAATCAAGAGCAAAGAGGGCTCAAGAATAGTCACTGCAGACACCGTCATTATCGCGACCGGCTCACGTCCCGTAGAATTGCCCTCGTTCAAGTTCGATGGAAAGTTCGTTATCACTGCAACGGAAGCGCTCTCATTCGCGGAAGCGCCCCGCAACTTTGTAATTATCGGCGGCGGAGTCAGCGGACTCGAGCTTGGAATGGCCTACGCACGATTTGGTAGCCACGTCACAGTGATCGAGATGCTCGACCAACTCCTACCCGGCACCGACATCGAACTCGTCAGAGTCGTCGAGCGCAGACTGAAGAAACTGGGAGTGGACACGCATCTGAAAGCTCGCGCCAAATGGGCGAAGGACGGAAAGGTTGGCGCTCAACTTGCCGACGGAAAGGAGATCGAGGTCCCAGCAGACAAGGTGATGGTCGTTGTCGGCAGACGACCAAACTCTGACCAGATAGGCCTTGAGACCACGGGCGTCAAGACGGATCAGGCAGGATTCATTCAAGTAAACGCTCAGATGCAGACTAACGTGCCGGGCATATACGCGATCGGAGACGTCGTTGGCCAACCATTACTTGCTCACAAAGCCTCGAAACAAGGCACAGTGGCAGCTGAGGTGATTGCTGGCGAAGCAAGCGCCGCGGATTTCAAGGCGATGCCAGGCGCCATCTGGACCGATCCGGAAATCGCCACCGTAGGTTTGACGGAGACTGAAGCGAAGAAGCAAGGATACGAACCGATCGTGGGGAAGTTTCCATTCGCAGCGTTGGGGCGAGCAGTAGCAGTTGGCGAGACGGAGGGATTCATCAAAGTCGTCGCAGACAGGGAGAGCGAGCAGATCCTCGGGATACACATGGTTGGAGCCGATGTAACAGACCTGATCAGCGAGGCTGCGCTAGCCATCGAGATGGGCGCAACTCTAGACGACCTCGCGTTGACGGTTCACCCTCACCCGACATTGCCAGAGGCGGTCATGGAAGCGACCGAAGCAGCCAAAGGAAAGGCAATCCACATCTTGAAACCACCATGATCAAGACCCTGCTGGTAGACCTGCAGACCCGTGACTACAAGGAGACCTGGGAACTACAGCACAGGCTCGTGGAACTGCGAGCGCGAGCGCTGGTTCCGGATGTTCTGCTACTCGTCGAGCACCCAGATGTAATCACAATGGGAAAGTCAGCGAAGCCTGAGAATATCCTGTCCAAGAGATTCCCAATCTATGAGGTTGAACGGGGCGGAGATGTCACATTTCACGGGTACGGCCAGCTGGTTGGATACCCGATTATGGACCTGACCCAACGCGATAAAGACATCAGGCGACACGTGAGAGGCCTCGAAGCAATACTCATCGAGACTCTCGATCATTTTGGAATCTCAGCTCAGAGGATAGAAGGTCGTACGGGAGTGTGGATCGGTGAGCAGAAGAAGATAGCTTCGATCGGTGTCGCCGTTCGCAGCTGGGTTACATTCCATGGCCTCGCTCTCAACGTTTCAACAGACCTCTCCTGCTTCTCCACGATCAACCCTTGCGGTTATGATAGCGGAGTAATGACATCAATGACCGAGCAGTTGGGGAGGCAAGTGTCTATGGCAGAAGTGAAACGACCCCTCATAAGCGCATTCGAGCATGTTTTCGCGACAGAGCTGGAAATGACCAGCGAAGAGAAACTCACACGTCTTGTGGAAAATAGTGCTTCAGCAAGAACTTGATGCAACTAATCTTGGCAGCCGCTAAAACACGAGCGGGATTGTGCCAACGCAGGCACGCCGAGTTCCTGGCTCTTGAAGTATGGTTCGCGCAGAAGTACTGCACGCTTGAACAGCTCCACGATCTCCACGTCTGGGGCGCCAGCTCTCATACTGGTTAGGAAGTCGACGTGGTTATCATCTCGGAGTAGACATGGTTTGAATTTGCCGTCATGCGTGATCCTGATCCTGTTGTTCTTCATACAGAATTCGGAGTTGTGCATCGGGCGCACAACTTCAACCGTAACTCCATCCGGCAGGATGTATCTTGGGCGGTTATGCATACCGCGCCTGTAGACAGCTATTGCCTGAGACCTCAAGCGCTCTTCTATCGGCGCGAGGTCGCAATGATATTTCTCGTAGAACGCTGGATCCGTGACAACGAGCTCTATGAGCTGGAGGATGACTTCGCCATCACCTCCCGACACGCGTACGAATCGTATCACGTCCTCAATCTCGTCGTCGTTTAGGCCCCTCATCAATGTCATGTTCAATTTGACCGGCAGAAGCTTTGCCTTTATCGCCGCGCTCACCGCGCTGATTGCCTCGTCGTATCCGTCGACTCCTGCGATGAACTGAAAACGGTCTTTGCGGAGGCTGTGAAGGCTAATGTTAACCCTCGACAAGCCAGCATCATGCAACCTTTCGGCAAGCTTTGAGAATCGCGTGCCGTTCGTTGTCATGGAGATTTCACGTAGACCCACATTCCTGAGCTTCTCCACGATCTCAACGATGTCTCCGCGGAGCATTGGCTCGCCACCAGTCAGTTTGACAGCCTCGATGCCGAAATGGGATAGAATGCGAACGACGCGTTGTATCTCGTCTGAGGTCATCAGAGTCGAAGGAGCCGACTTGATGCCTTCCATGTGACAGTGGATACATCTGAAGTTACATGTCGAACTTGAATTGAGTGAGATCCTAGCGTTGGTGACGGGCCTTCCAAACCTGTCTGAAAGGACAGGACGAGCATTCGCTCCCTGGTCGTGATTCAGGTCTGGGAGATTCGGGAGAGGCTTATCGAAACCCAACGCTGTCCCGTATCAACGATAACACGACCAATTTAAGCAGTTACTAACCTCCTCCGATTGCTCGGACGAAGCTGCTGATCTAAGCAAGGACATTGAGCCTTTGGGAATGCAAGAGAACCTTCGCGGTTCAACGCTATTCTTATAGGGTCTGGGGAGAACGTACACGAGGCCATACCCTCGACAAGCAAGGGACAGAGCCTAGATCCAGCAACCCTATTATCAGCGTGAACCCGGTCATGGAACAAGCAAACCTCGTCCGCGTCGGCAAGAAGCCAATCATGAATTATGTCGTCGCCTGTGTCACCCTCTTGAACTCAGGCGCCGAGCAGGTTATGGTTCGCGCTCGAGGCCAAGCCATCACAAAAGCAGTTGAAACGGTACTGATGCTCAGGAACTCATTCCTCAAAGATCTGGAGATAGAGGACATAAGGATCGGATCCGAAGAAGTGACGCGGCTAGACGGGTCGCGTGGAAGCATCTCCACAATAGAGATCCTGCTGGAAAAGTACTAGGATTCGAGCCCGCAAACTTCTGGGCCTTCCCAAATCCTTTTTGACCCGACAAGAGTAGCTTTCGACCTGCCGGTGGAACTGGGATGAGCGGGAAGGCGTCGTACCCGAAGATAGTAGTCACACCTCCCGGACCTAAAGCTCGCGAGCTTGTGCGTGGCGACGAATCCTACATCTCGAAGTCCATGGTGAGATGGTATCCACTCGTAGCAGAATCAGGATCAGGATGCATCATCAAGGATGTGGACGGTAACGAATTTATCGACTTCAACTCCGGCCTGGCCGTTCTCAACGTAGGCCACTGCCATCCAAAGGTCGTCAGCGCAATCACTGAACAGACGAAAAAACTGATCCATTACTCATACACGGACTTCTACTATCAATCGATAGTCGATCTGAGTAAGGAACTCACAAAGATCACGCCTGGTACCTTCACGAAGAGAGTCTTCTTCTCCAACAGCGGAGCCGAAGCCGTTGAAGCCGCCATGAAAATGGCCAAATGGCACACACGTAACAGCCTATTCCTCGCCTATACTGGCGCATTTCATGGACGAACACTCGGAGCAGTCAGCCTGACCGCGAGCAAACCCGTGCAGCGCAGACATTTCTTTCCACTCGTGCCGGGGGCCACGCATGTGCCGTACCCATACTGCTATCGCTGCCCGTTTCACCTATCTCATCCGGAATGTCATCTCTGGTGTGTAGACTTCATCGAGGAAGAAGTCCTCAGCAAGTACATTCCAGCTGAGAACGTCGCCGCGATGTTTGTTGAGAGCATTCAAGGCGAAGGGGGATATGTAGTTCCGCCCGACGACTATTTCGCACGATTGCGAAAGCTTCTCGACAAGCACAACATAATCATGATTGACGACGAAATTCAGTCGGGGATCGGAAGGACCGGCAAATGGTTCGCAATTGAGCATTTCAATGTTATTCCAGACGCGGTCTGTGTCGCGAAAGCAATCGGTTCCGGCCTTCCGATAGGCGCACTCATCAGCAAGGATGAACTGATGGATTGGGAAGGCGGATCACACGCTACGACATTCGGAGGAAACCCAGTCGCATGCGCCGCAGGCCTCGCCGTGATCGACGTGATCAGACAGGAGCACCTACTCGAGAACGCCACCAAACAAGGAGCGCACCTGTTGAATCGCCTCAAGGAGATACAGCGTAAGTATCCCATAATCGGTGACGTTCGCGGCAAAGGGCTCATGGTTGGTGCCGAGATCGTCAAAGACCCTGACACGAAACAGCCTGGCTCGGAGCTATCCCAAGAGATTATGATGAAGTGCTTCAAGCGAGGACTCGCAATCATAACCTCAGGCAAATCCACAATGCGATTCGTGCCGCCGCTAGTGATCACGCGAGAGCTGCTAGATGCGGGACTCGACGTATTCGAGGGCGTAGTCAAAGAAGTCGCAAGTTCAGTAGAGTAGACAAAACTGGCGTCTCAGGCGCGGGGAAGACCTTGGTAACGAGACGCTCGTCGCTCGCTTCGCAGAAACTCATGCTTGGCAAGATCCTGCGCCGATTCCCAGTGCGGTACAGCGCCGGATCTACCACCGCGTTTGAGACTCTGATCTGGACCATCCTATCACAGAACACAAGTGACGTGAACAGTAACAAGGCGATGGAAAGGCTGGAGAACCGGTTTGAGATCACTCCGGAAGTTCTTTCGCAGGCTCCGATCGACGAGCTGATTGAATGCCTCAGGCCTGCAGGGCTTTACAGAGTTAAGGCGCCTAGGATCAAGCAGGTCTCATCGATTATCCTCGACCAGTACGGGGGCGACCTCGATTCGGTCCTGAAGAGGGGACCCACAGAGGCTAGACAAATCATGACCGAGCTACCGGGCGTCGGCTACAAGACGGCAGACATCGTGCTCGCATTCGTGGCGGGTCACCCAACAATTCCGGTCGACACGCATGTAACGAGAGTCAGTAAACGCCTAGGGATAGTTCGAAAGAATGCACGTTACGAAGAGATCCGACTCGCTCTTGAAAGACTCGTACCTGCCAATCGCAGAGTGGCAATGCACCTCTCTCTGATCCGCTTCGGACGCGAGATCTGCAAAGCCCCCAAACCGTTGTGTCAGAAGTGTCTGGTGAACCGAACATGCCCGAGCAGTACCACACGCAGAAGACGAATGAGACCAACGTAGGAGTGTGAAGGACAGAGACGGAACCAGTGTGGGACTGGCTCATGTACCAAGCCGGTTAAAGCTGCGCGCCGGATCGCTGGGTAAGCCGAAGCATTTGTTACCAAACGCCTCGTGGGTATAGGTGAGATCAATTGAGCGCTGCTGTTGACGTTATGCTGAAGCGCGTCAGTATCAGGCGATTCAGAAAGGACCCTGTCGGACAAGATGCCCTCAACAAGATCCTCCTGGCCGGCCAGAGATCGCCCAGTCCAGGCGGATTCCAGGCCTACAGTCTAGTCGTAGTCGACAATGCTGAGAAGCTTTCCAGGATCGGAGAAGCAATCCAACAAAGGTTCATCGCGAAAGCACCAGTCTTCATTCTTGTGTGTGTCGACATTCGCAGATTTCGAGCTATGCTCGACCGGCTCGGGCATGACTATCACCTGAAACACGGTGCAGGTTTGTACGCGAAACTCTTCTCGATTGTTGAAGCCAGTATAGTCGCTCAGAGCATGGCTACCGCAGCGCTCTTCATGGGTCTAGGGAGCTGCTTCGTCGGAGCGGTCTTCTATGCAATGAAGGAAATCTACGACGTGCTGGATCTCCCTCAGGGAGTGATACCACTTCTCGGCCTCTGCCTTGGCTATCCTGAAGAATCGCCTCCGCTAAGACCAAGATGGCCGCTTGAGATCGTAGTTCACAGGAACAAGTACAAGGAGACTGCGACAGAAGAGATCGACAACTACCTCAGACTTGCGGACGAAGCAATGGAACGAGAAGGCTACTATCGGAAGTACTCGGGGAAGGAAACCAGCTACACGGAGCACTTGAAGTGGAAGACGCAAACTTCAGAATGGATTGAGAAACACGACAGATCCGCAAAGGAGTTTCTAGTTCGAAACGGTCTCGGCCTAACTTGAGCTGGTCCAGCAGGCTGCAGTTATGGGGTTCAGTGTGCGGAGCGCTTTCTCAAGAATCGCTGAGATCTTGTGTTCCCGGACGCTGACCTAATTCGCACCAAGTCTAGCGGAGTATCTGCGTCCAGTCCCACAGACTGGAGTTTCAGGATCCGAATCCTCAGATTCCTCTTTCGAGCCAGCCTGCAATGTCGTCTGAAACTGTCTCTACCGTAGGAGATTGGCATTACACGAGGTGGACGCAGAAGCAGGGCGTTCGTTCCTCCAAGATCATATGAAGGAACGATGAGAGCCCTAGCATTGCGTCCCATCCTCAGTATTCTCCTGAAATTGGAAGACTTGGCAAGAGGAACGTCGGCCGGGACTATGAGGACTTGATCGGCGCTTTCACGCTCGGCGAAGCGAATGCCCCTTCGAACCGCAGGGTTCAAACCGTGAGCCCGGCCCTCCGAGATAGCACGCGCACCTTTCCTTGCCCCCAACCGAGCTGCGTTGATGTCACGAGTAACGACCAAAATCTGGCGAATCCCTTCCGTCTGGCGCAAAGCGTCCAAGACATCCGACAACATAGCTAGGCTCAGGCAAGAACGTTCTCTCCTAGTGAGCGTCCGAGCTAGGCGAGTCTTCGCTGCAGACGATTCATTGACCGGGACTATTGCGTAGGTGCAAATGCTGCGCGTGTTTTGCGTCATCTTATCTTTCACCGAGAAGGCCATCGATCGTTCGCATTTGCCAGTGTGAATTCTGCGAGCCGGCTCCTGTCTTCCCTCGTCTTCATGATTGTGTTTGTTGCCCTTGCTTCGATTCCCATGGAAGCGATGTCGCCGATCGATTCCCTATCCGCGTTATCCAAGATTATCATGTCTAGGAAATCCTCGTAGAGTCTAGCGACACCTTTCGGGGAAACTTCCACGCCATGATGTGACATGAGTTTGTCCGCTGGTCCTTTTAGTGGTGAACCGTTTACGATTGGGCTGATGGCCACAACAGGCTTGTCTCTTCGCCGCAGTGTTTCCCGGATGCCGTGCACGGCAAGGATTGTTCCGATGCTCACAATCGGATTGCTTGGCGCAACTATGACTAGGTCGGCGCCTCTTAATGCCTCTAGCACTCCGGGTGCTGGGCGCGCATTGTCGGCACCGCGGAACTGGACACCTCTAATCTCGTCTCTGCACCCTCTTCGCACGTAGTATTCTTCAAAATGCATCCAGCCAGCATCAGTTCCGATCCAAGTTTCAAACTTGTCGTTGGTCATTGGGAGGACGCGAGATTTCACTCCGAGACGCTGACAAAGGATGGCTGTGACTTCCGAGAGCGAAAGACCGCGCCTCAATAGTTCCGTTCTGTAAACGTGTGTTGCCAGATCCTTATCGCCGAGTCTGAACCACTCGTCGGATCCGAGGCTCCTGAGTGACTCCAAGCAGTTGAAGGTGTCCTGATGGATGCCCCATCCCTTCTCATCGTCGACTATGCCGGCGAGCGCGTAGGTGATTATGTCCAAGTCCGGCGAGATGTGAAGATCGTGAAGAACAATGTCGTCGCCTGTGTTGACGACACATGAGAGATCTTCATGAGACACTACCTTGGCGAGGCCTTGGAGAAACTTGGCTGCTCCCACGCCACCCGCAAGGACAGCGATACGCAATCCAAGACCTCCCCACGTCTTGGCTCCGGATGGACCTCTATAACGTAACTGTCAAGCCCTCAAAGAATGAGCGCCATGCATTAATATGATGACGTAATTATCATTTAGTGATAACATGCGTAACAAGTATTATAGCAACAAAGCTCTCCACACCACGCGAGGTCCGCTTGTTGCGCGCTCTTTCCGTCAAGGATTTGACGTTCGCGCTATCCATGGGCGCGGTCGGAAACGTCTTGGCTGTGATCACGATTGCGCCAACGATGGTCCGCCAAGTTGCGCTGGACTTTTCCTCTCTGCCCGTGTTCATCGCCGGAGTCTTCGGAGGCCCCATGGTGGGCGCTCTAGCCGGCTTTCTAGCCGGGATCCTGCCCTCAGCCTTCTTTGGTTTCATAGGAGGCCAGTTGGGCATACTCGGATTCGGAACAAGCGTTGGAAAGGCAATCAGTGGATTCACCGTTGGCCTTCTCACCCGAGCCGTGAAGTCTTCACACAACAGAACCGCTCTACTGATTCCGATCGTATTGTTTGGTTTCGTGCCCGAAGCCGCGTGGATCTATGCACTCTTCATGGTATTCATCCCAATATTCATGCCGAACCAAGCTTTTCTCTCCGGCTTCGTCATTCCTATTCTCACGAAAGCTTGGTTCGAGATCGCGGTGATGAGCGTGTTCACGAGCGCCATTGCCGGACATAACGGCTTCAGAGCCTTTCTAGGCCAGTATCTTCAGACAAGTGCGTTCCAGAAACTACAGTCGAACTAGGCCTCGATCTCTCTTGTCCTTTGGAGCAAATCACTAAGCAGTTCCGGTTTTCGCGGGGTGAGAACTCGTGACCTTCCAACCTCGAACACTTCGAGCAGTCTGGCTGTTCTCAGAACGTGGACGTGTCTATAGACAGCTGCATAGTCCATGTTGAGGTTTCGGGCTACGGCCTTTATGTGGAGCGGCCTCTTCGTTTCAATGAGCATTTTCAAAATTCGTAACCTCACAACGCTGCCGAGCGCGTTGAAGATCGTGGATGCAGTTCTGAGGTCTTCTTCTGGGAGCATCTCTCTCAGCTAGAATAGGGGGAAGATGTCATTTATGACATCTTTGCTAAGAACGTCACATTTCGGCTACGGATTCAAGCGTTGCTGACCGAACCTAGTAAGCGCCCACACAAAAGGGCGCTGCCTGGATGGCTCGACCAGACCCTCCTTCTTCATCGACCTCAGATGATATGTGACGCAGTCGTATCCGAGACCGCTTCGCTTAGAAATGTCGGTGGCACCTCTCTTCGCTTCTTCCAAGACGAATAGGATCTTGGAACGAGCTCTCAGTCCTGCTTTGACATTACGTTTCGTTGCCAGATACGCTTTCGGATGCATCTCATTCCTTGCCATTTGGCACCACATTGTTTACATGAAATCTGCCAAGGCTGGCTGCTTCTTCTCTTGACTCTCATCATGCTCTTCGCGGAATAGGGACTTCAGCTCCTCCTCAAGCAATAGTAGTCTCTGAGCGTTGTAGGTTCCGAGGTCGTAGCGTCGAACAAGATCCCGGGCTAGGTCTAGGTACTTCTCAATGGTTCCCCGATAGACCGTCATCGTAATCTTCCCTCCGCACTTCGGACAGACTCCTCTCAATGGAGGGCGGCGGAACTTCGCGTTGCATTTCATGCATCGCATCCGCTGAGTTGAGAAGGCCCTCAAGTTACCGATCAAGTCCCTCATCAGATGCGTTGAGAGCACTCGTCGAGCCACGTCCGCTGCGACGACCGCGCGTATCTTCTCCGCGAGATTGAGCTGCCCGGCCATCTTGTCGATCATGGTTGGAAGTTGAGTGTAGGCGCTCTCATGAGTCCCGGTGTTAATGTCTCCTATCTCGTGTGTGAAGCCGATTGGCTGGAGTATCTGATCGCTTCCCAGTCTGTGCACAACGACTTCGATTAAGTCAGCTACTGTGTTTGGATCTGCGTTTCTGGACGCCTCTTCGAAGAACCTAACTGGAAACCTGCTTACCGCTTCAAGGTTGAAAGCTTGCCGAGCTATCTCTGTAGGTTTCATTACAACCGTTAGAAGTAGCGGGGCGTCCATGATGCCTCCGATGCGGGATGGCAGAAATGACTTCGAGAAGTTCAGCAGGACATCCAACGCTAGGGTTACGGAGTCTTCGTCGCCATCGCAGTCCCGCCGTTTTGACGCATGCCAGAACGGGTGAGCGAAACATACTCTAGCTTTCGTGAAGCCAATGATTCTGCCGACTATTCCTACAGATGTGTGAGGCGAAAGGCCAACGACAAGATGCCCAATGAGATCATCACGAGCCTTGATGCTGTAGAAGGATGGCAGACCGTAGAATCGTGCTAATAGATCGTCGATGAACTCTGCGACTCTCACAAGGTAGTCTCCACAAGAATCGTTCACGATAATGTCTTGAGGCTCTATCGGAACGACCTGATTGGGATCCTGAAGCGGGTTCCCATCAGCGTCTGTCTCATAGCCCAGTTTGCGGAGCTTCTCAAGCGTGACGCCAATCTCTGCTGGTCGGAAGTGAGTCAATGGAGCGTTTGTCGCATCAAACCTGACGGTGCCGTCCTTGAACATGGAAAGGTCATACCTTGCTCGGAGGATGCCCTTCTCGAGCGGTTCTGGACATCTGGATCCGCTCATGAGGCCTTTGACGCCTTTGACCACTTCAGGCCGCTCTGTCAACCGCAGTTTCCTCGAAGCAGCCGACCAGATTTCACTCAATGACACGGTTGTCCTATCGTATGAGCGCGCGTTGATCTTGCATACGGGACAGAGCCCTTGCGGAACTGTTCTTCCGCATTTCGGACATATCATCTCGACCTCTGTTCTCACCGCACATTTTGGACAAATGGTTTGGTGAGTGATAGCTCCGCAGGTTTTGCAGCGGCGCCTGATGAGTTCCACCTCTAGGATGCTTCCCGAGTTGACCGCTTCCACGATGTTACGTCTCGGTCCCCCTGCAAGACCCAAAGGAAACAGGCAGTGTGTGACCGGACGCATCTCTCTTCTCCTGGCCTTCTCGGGTCTCCCCATCCTTGCTCCGATGAACGTCCCACCTCGAGGAAAGATAGGAAACCCTGCAGCTGCTTGCGCGGCGTCTAAGCCGCTCTTTCCCATGTGGTCAGGCGCTGGTTTACCTGCACCAAGACATGCCGCAAGCACGATCGCCTCTTCGCCAAAGGAGATAGTGCGGTCTTGGACTGTGTGAGGAATGCAGAGCGTTTCCAGAAGCCCTTTCAGCCTCGGTTCCATCGACGTGACGATTGTACTCTTCGAGCCAGTTAGATGAGGACCCATCGTCTCCCTAAGGAATGCCCAGTCTTCGGGGGAAAGCCTCTCCCAGAACCATGTGTAACGCGGATGCAAAGGCACGCTGAGGCGCTGAGAAATCATCAAACACTCAGGAGGGGATGGGTACGATCGCAGAGGGTCTTCCATAAGCAACTTGAGCCTAGCTTTTGGTACACCGCAGGCCTGCTCAGCGTCGGACAGAGATTGAAAGCCCAGCTCAATTCGGTTCTTGAGTAACTGTGCCCACCACTCTTCCACAAATCCCGGCGATGCAAGCGGCGTGTTATTCTCAAGGAATTCACCATACGAGATGAGCAAGTCTCCGACGAAAAGCACCGACTGAATGGACTTCTGCACTTGCCTTGCGTGCTCGGCGCTGTCGAGCCTGACCACCGAGCCATCGGTCAGCTTGACTATAGGAGGCTCTACGGTGTCAACTGGCGTGATGATCCCTGCTTTCCCAGGCCTTTCGATTCTCAGCTGTGTGCCGGTCGCCGGGAAATCGTCGAGGGCCACCATTGTAGCAGGGTGAATCCCGATCGCGGCCATTCCTGTCGCGCGTGTTCGGCCATAGCGGAGCCTGAAGCCGCCCAGGGCTCCGGGGAACGAGAAGATGGGCCGTCCAGCGACAACATCCTCCATGAACATTAGTTCCTTGACCTCGTCAGCCTCAGGAGACGGCTGACGAAGATCACGCAACCAGTCCCATCCTGGGAGGTCCAGTCTCTCGACGATCTTCAGAACCTTCTGGCTGCGACCTATGAGACCATCGTTGACGACTCGTAGAGCCCCGCCTCTGACGCGATTGGTCTCTATTCTAGGAACGTTTCTGTACGAGGCGACCTCAACGGGGTCGGTCTCGACCCCAGTGATTTCTACGGGTAGTTTCAGTATCGCGTTGTAGAGTTCTTCATCAGGAACATGGTACTGGAATCGGGCAACTTCACGCTCGTAGAGTCTGAGCTCCTCCACGAACCGTTTGGCGTCGACCTCTGTGGCCTTGTATTTGCCAAGTCCAACGATCTGGCGAACATATTCCGCGACAACAGCGGTCAAGCCCATTTCAGTTCCGCCTGCGGATCTAATGGGTCCCGCGAAGTAAAGTGCAAGATACTTCGTTTTGTCGGGATTGTTCTTGACCTTCACTGTGTTGATTCCCTGAACGGGTGCCGCTGTCACGCCTTCGTCCAGGATCGCTGCGGCGGTACGTATCGCCTGCTCCGCCGCGCTTTCTCCCTCTGACGCAAAACGAGCGAGCGCTATTTCCTCGGCAATTTTGATCGCGACTTCCTCGCGCGGAATCATCGACGAGAGCTCTCGGATCCTTCCCGCTATGCCCGGGGGGCCTACTGATTTCTCGACCCTTTCGGCAACATCTCTTGCGACCTTGCATTCTGGTTCGAGCGAAGGATCCATTCCCTTTGAACGTGCGAGAGCTGCCAATTCGTACAGTTGATCAAATTGAATTCGAAGACGGTCGCCGTTTGGGCTCGTCACTGCAAGGCTCCCGGCTTTCAAGTAAAGATCAGGATGCATCAGGAGACGTACGAATTTAATCCTACGCAGAGAGGACTTCCTACCGCGCGGCGGAATCCGCGAAGATTTCAGTATTAGCTGGCCTGGTCACTGCTCAGTTCTTGAGCTGGAGGCTGAGGCTTTCCGGTTGCGTAGTATTTGTCTGTGAACTTGCAATAGGCGTCGACCATCTGCGTGCCTCGAGGGACATCAAATTCCTCCTTCGCTCCACATGCGGCACACTGAACGACTGCCACACCTGCACCTTTGGGCAATGTGACCTTGACAGCATCTTCACTGCAGACTGGACAGGTGAAGACCGTGGGCAGCTTCTTCTTCACGATCCTGATGACGCGTCTACGTCGACGACCCATTCTAGTATCACTGGGCGCATGGGTGATCCGCCACTTATTTCAACGTTCCACGCGTTTCTGGCGAGACGGTGGAGCAACGGTTATCAGGGCGGGAGGATGAGGATGCCGGGGATACGAAATTGTATCTCCTAGAAAGGTCCTCAAAATGACCGCAGAACAGGCTCAATCACCCATCGACTGGTCCCTTGACAAGCTCAGAGACGACAGGCTCGCGAGGACTTTACTGCAGAACAGCCATCTGACAGAGGTTCAATTCGCGACCCTAGTTATCGATGTCTTATGGCCGACAACCCAATCATCGCCTGAGAACAACGGCCCTAGATCGGATCGACGGAAAGTAAGCAAAGGTGCATTCAACAGATCCCTCGCCCAAGCCCGTCGAAACGTCATCAAGTCCATCTACACGGTCTTCATACTTGCGTACTTCGGCCTGTTTGACAGCCCCAAATTGGAACCTTTTCTCCGCCTAGGCGACGAAATGAAAACTTTCCTTGACGCTAAGCATGAAATGGGTCCTAAGAGCGATGCGGAGGCCTATGATGCCATGAAAGCCCTGGAAAACGCGTTGGATAGCTCCATAGGTGACCTTGCAAGAATGGGTTCCTTCAAGCGCCAGCGAGATATCACGTGACATGCACTGGACCCGTGTCGAGCGCAAACATATCACGCCTGTGCCTAACGCGATGGCAGTGTGACGTCACACGAATCACAGAGGTGTGACGCCTGCCGGTCTCTCCACAAGCCCTGTCCTCTTCCCAGGAAGACTCCGCCTGAGTTGAGCATGAATCGAGACCATGAGACACAGGGAGTGCGTGCAGGCTCATGTATGCGCGAAAGATCACATGCCTATGCACGTCACTGGAGGCATCACGAGTGTGACGCGTGTGACGCGTCACAGCCAAATTACGCCAGTCCACCATGTCAAATTGACAAAGCGGAAGTATTCAAGACATAAAAGCGGACGAGGCGAACAGTCAGGCGGCAGGAATTGTCTTGGACTATTTCTGGCTGCTTGCGCCTGTTTCGGCAGGTTTCGGAGCTCTGTTGACTGGTGTTGTGCTTCGGAGGCTGGACATTTCTCGCATGAGCTACCGCGAAGCAAAGCAAATGCTCTCAGCCATGGTTGGCTCGCTGTCGAGTCGGATCGAACAGAGCGAAGCATTGACGAGGGAACTGTCAGAACAGCTCCAGATCTTGTCAGCGAATCAAACACGCCTAGGGATGGAGGGACAGACTGCAGACAAAGAACGCCTGCTGAACTTCATGCAGGGCTGGATGGCGAACGTGAAACGCTTTGTTGAGAAAGTGGATGGACTCCAAAAAAACCTCAAGAACGTGGAGCAAGAAGTTCAAGAAATGCGTGCTCGCATCGACCAATTGAGTGTTGCTGGGCAACAAAGTGCTGGCACTCCTGCCGTCCCTGTAGGTGTCGTAACGGAAGGCACGCTTGCGAAACTCTCGCCGACAGAGAAGCAAGTGCTGGAACTTCTAGTAGGTGGCCCAAAGGCGGCCCCTGAGATAGGACGACTCATGATGAAATCCCGCGAACACACAGCTCGGTTGATGAAGTCACTCTTCGAAGAAGGCTTCGTTGAGAGAGAGGCAAACCGTCAACCGTACGAGTATCGTCTCAATGACAAGGTGAGAGAAGTACTAGCCCGAGTTCCCCGTCAGGAGACTACTCAACCCGCACGTTAGGCAGTCGCTCAGCTAGGGAGTAGCGCCATCGGCCGGGAGAGCCGGAACGATGCAGTATGCCCCTGTCAACGAACCTGGAGAGGTAGGTTGCAACCGTCGTCAGGGGTATCGGTTCTACATAGAGCTCCTGATACTGTCTCCGAACATCATGGGAGGAGAATATGTTCTCTCGGAATCCGTGAACTACAAGATCTCGAACACGGTCTAGTTTAGTGCGCGCGTGCTGAGGTAGATCATGGTTTGTTGACGCAGGAGTCAGACCGCCCATGAGTTCCGTGTAGTCAAGGATTCTCGCAATCTTCTCTCGAGTGAGAGGACCTTCAAGCGAAAGCGTATGTCGGCAGCCTGAGTCATCATAGAATTCAATTCTAAGACGCTTGACTGCCAACCAGTCACACCGTCACAACGCTTTGTGAAGTACAGTTAGATAAAGAGAGTTACGGGCCCTATGGTTCATGCTACTCGACAGTTTCCATCGGAAAATCGAAGCATTCCAGCGGAAATGGAGGGGGGTGTGGTAGTTCACTGAATGTGAGCTCATTTCCCGCTCGAAATCTTCGGAAACTGCCAGGTCTTCCTATAAAGACAGAAGATTCACAACCTATGGTGGAGAGAAGCGAAGCCTCCCTAACCCCTTCCTTTCCAGTGGAGACAACTATAGCCTTTTACATTGTTACACGTCATACTAGTGTAACTAGTACACTAATTCATACAATCTGTTTTATTCCAAAAAAGGGTGTTAGCTAACTGGGAACTTCTTCGAACCATAACCAACCAACTCTTGGGAACACATGTCTCCATCGGAAAGGTAGGGGTCCCGGGGACATGGCGTCTTACGTCATCCCAATACACATCTTTTAGTTTTCACGATTTTTTTGTTGCAACTAGTCTCGCTTCTTCGACAGGGATGATTAATACGAGTTCAAGTAGAAACACAGGGCTTGCCAGTGGAGAAGTTCCGCATGGAATCGGCAGATGTTCTTGAAGGTATCTTCGAGAACTTCCTCACTGGGCCGCAACTGTTCAGTAACCGAGATGTTCTCAGGAACGACTACATACCGAGCACGTTGCCTCATCGTGCCGAACACATTCAGAGGCTCGGTGCCATTCTGGCGCCGGCCCTGAGTGGTTCCAAGATATCCAACCTCTTCGTTTACGGGAAGACAGGAACCGGCAAGACCATAGTCGCAAAATTCGTGTTGGAGAGGTTGAAGAAGAAAGCCGAGGACATCGGCGCTCCGGTTCGAATCTCGTATGTCAACTGTCGTATGGCCGGCAGCAACTATCGAGTACTCGCTGATCTCTGTCGATGCGTCGGAGTTGAGATTCCCTTCACAGGTTTGGCATTGGGTGAAGTCGTCGAGAGGTTCAGGAACGGCCTGAACGCCGATAAAATCGCTCTCATAGTTGTCTTGGATGAAATAGACGCCCTCGTTAAAGGTCGTCAAGACGATTCTCTACTCTACGAATTGACCAGAATCAACGAGGAACTTGGTCAAAGCTGGATTGGAATAGTTGGGGTCTCCAACGACCTGCACTTTAAGGAGTTCTTGGACCCACGCGTGCTGAGTTCTCTGAGTGAAGAGGAGGTCGTCTTCAGGCCCTATCTCGCAAACGAGCTCTATGATATACTGCTTGACAGGGCCAAGCTGGCATTTGCTGATGGAATCCTGTCGGAACCGTCTCTTCGACTTTGTGCAGGCCTAGCCGCCGGCGAGCACGGCGATGCCAGAAGAGCTCTGGATCTGTTGCGGGTTGCAGCAGAGCTTGCGGAACGCGAAGGCGCACGCACGATCGAGGAGGACCACGTCAGACGCGCACAACACAAGATTGAACATGACAGAGTTGCCGAGGTCTTGAAGTCGCTACCTGTGCACTCGAAGATCGTGTTGGTCTGCGCGTACCTCGCCACTAATCACGCGCCGGAAGGCGTGATCACGGGCGACATCTACGAGGTCTATCATGAACTCTGCTCGGTCGCTGGGTTGGATCCACTTACGCAACGGCGTGTCAGCGGGCTGGTGAACGAGCTTGACGTCATGGGAATCCTGAATGCGAGAGTCGTGAGCTTCGGTCGGTATGGCAGAACCAAGAAGATAAGGCTCGGAGTCTCACCTAGAGAGATAGTTGAAACCTATTCGGAGGATACCCTCGTCGGACGATTGTTCGGCCACGTTCCGAGGTCCCTTCAAAGGCATGCAACAGCCGCTTAGGGCTGTCGGCATAGACGACGGCCCATCAAAACGCGATGGAACAGTCAAATCATGTGCCATTCACGCATCGCTGGTTGCGGTCTGGTTTGATCGACTAAGGTTCGACAGCATGCGTATCGGGGTCCTGGAAGTTGATGGGCTAGACTCAACTGATGTAATCCTGAGGTTGCTGAAGGGAAAACGAGCGGACCTCATCTTTCTTTCAGGGATGTCCTTCGCCGGGTTCAATATCGTCGATTCGAGACGACTTCACAATATGCTTCACATTCCGATCATCATTATCTCTCGAGAAAAGCCCGACAACGCCTCCGTCAAACGTGCACTCAAGAAACATTTCACAGACTGGAACAAACGATGGGAGTTGGTACGCAACCTGGGGAGAATTCACGTATTCGCGCCGAAGCTTTCGGAGCAGCCGCTGCACTTTGAAGTTGTCGGCATCCCGGTAGCCCATGCGAGAAAGATCATTCGAGCCTACTGTGCTACGTCGAGGGTTCCCGAGCCTATCCGTGTTGTCGGGATCGTGGCTAGGGGATTAGCTCTGGCCGGCAGGGAGCTACCCACTTGTCGACATGAAGTTGGTGACGCTGAGCCTCAGCGTTTGAAGGTTCACTACCGGCAGTAGGCCCGGCGTTGGTTTGATGCCCTGTCGCTCCTGATAGTCAGTCTGTGCCTGCCACGCACCCGAGTTCACGATGAGCGTTCCTCTGTACTGCTCGTGGCCAAACACATGGATGTGGCCTGAATGGAATACGTCGGGCGGATCCTCGATTACCAGATGGTCCACCGGCATCGGCGCGATAGATGTCCGGTTGCCGTACTCGGGAGCCAAGTGTCTGCACCTTAGCTGAAGCTCCATCGCTCTCTCGGGTCTATCGAAGCTCATGCCAGGAGCGCTCGTCAACAAGTCAACGAGACTTCGGCCATGATGTACCAAGAAACGTACCCCGTGAACCTCCACTTCACTTGGATTGCCGAGCGAGGTTATTGGTCGCGCCTCGTACAGAGGCTCAGCGAATTCTTTCGGGATCGCCGGCTGGGGAAGGGCCTGCCTTGCTGCGTCATGATCGCCAGGAACGAGAATGACGTCCACGTATTCCGGGATCTGTTCGATGAACTTAGCCGCAGACCTGTACTGCTCGTAGATGTCGGGAATGGTTAGCTGCTCCTCTTGCCGAGGGTACACTCCTATTCCGTCTACCAGATCACCCGCGATGATCACATACTTGGTTCGTTGAGCCACGTATACCTGTTGGGGGTTTCCTACCTCGCCGTTCAGCCAACGAATTGCGCGTTTGAAAGCGTCTTCTAGGAACTTCTTGCTACCAACATGGATGTCAGACAGGAGAACCGCATAGACTTCCTCCTTTGCTCCTTGAGGCCTTCTCTCCGGGATATCTGGGAGCGTGATTCTCTCGGCGACGAGAAGACTCCGGCTGCTCTTCACTGCCTCGATGCAGACAACTTGGTCCAGCGGAGCCCTTAGGGCCATATCGTAGAGTTGGCGGTCGCGATCAGTTTGGACCAGAACCTGTGCAGTATCTTCAAGGTCATCCACAGTCAGGAAGAGTCTGTTCCCTCGCTCGCGTTTCTCCATTATCATCGCGATGAGCTTCACATGCTCGTTCTGCTGGGCATTGAGGGCATTCGATACTGTGCCTGCATCCCTCGCATCACTTCTTCTCTGCAGGATGTCACGCATCTTCACAAATCGGTCCCGGAAGTGCCGGTTGAAATCTTCCATTGATCCACCGAAGGTCGAAGCACTCGAGGGATCTTTCAACACTTTTAGCTCGCTCTGAATCTGAGCAGCAACTGGCGCGTCAGCGCTAACGGGTTCGGAGATCCGGATCGTCTCAGCCAGAGGAAGCAGGCGGTTAAGAACTTGCTCGACAACGTCGCAATCAATCAGGTGCCGTCCCGTGGGCTGCTTCTTTGCTGCGGCAATTAATTCGTCAGCTAGCTTGTCTTGGTCGAGGCGGCCGGCCGAAGTCCGCAGAAGCTCGAAGGCATCTGTGCTAAGCTGCCATCCTGCAGAGACCACGCGCTCAACGACGCGTTTGAACTCTTCGTGGACCTGCATACGGCATGCCTCCTCGCTGGTAATGGAGAAACTCTTACTACAGCCTCTAGATGACGTCAGGCGATCTTAAACGGATTGGTGACCTGCCGTGATCACTTCATTAATCTGAATGACCATGGAACGAGTCACTGGTGCTGAACCGGCTTGGATCTTCGTCGTCTCCAAAGAACGTCAGACGGAACATTCTTCGTGACCCTTCCCAAACCTTGGGTCGTCAGAAACAAGCTTGAGAGAGGCGCCATTCTGAGTTTCTCCGAGCGGAAAGATGGGAAGCTGCTTGCTGAGCCCTATGGTGAGCAAGAACGGAAGATCAGCACGGTCACGTTGACGCCAAGCCCAATGTTGCGGCGAGAGATTGAGGAGAAGTATCTCCTCGGATACGACGTATTCGAAATCATCTCTCAACAGGCAATCCACCCAGACACAAGGGAGACGGTGAGAAGGATCGTTCGTAGCCTAGTGGGTCTTGAGATTGTCGAGGAGGACACAAAGAAGATAGTCATACAGTGTCTCATCGAACCATCTTTGCTCTTTCCTGACAAGATTCTGCGGAGGCTCCACTTGATCACATTGTCCATGCAGAAGGACGCCGTTTCGGCGTTTGTTCGCGGCGATTCAAAATTCGCTCATACCGTGGTTGAGCGCGATGAGGATGTTGACAGACTGTACTTCCTCCTTGTGAGGGTCGTACGAGCGGCCTTAACGGATCCAGCGATCGCTGAGAAACTTGCGACGAGCGCCATAGAATGTCTCGACCACAGGATCCTCGCAAGCTTCGTCGAGAACTTCGCAGACTACGCTACAGATATCGCAGAGAGCGCGTGGGCACGGGCGAAAGGCAAAGACATGGACAATACGATCCGAAGCGTCGAGAAGGCTGGCGGCATTCTCAACCGCATGCACAAGGACGCGGTTGAGGCGGTCTTTACCAGAAACCTTGCGCTCGCCGAAGAAGCGACAAGCCTCTACAGAGACGCGGAAACGAGCATTAAGGCAGCAGAGCGGGGTTTGGTTAATGCAAAGCCGGAAACCATCGATCGGTTGGCGACCGTTGTCTCAGCGCTCAAGGCGATGTCAGAAATAAACGTCGACATTGCCGACCTAGCAGTCACCCGGTAGCCTATCCCCGCTTCCTGCTCTTGCGTCGCCGCTTCTCATGTGTTGCTAGGTAGTAGAGCGCGGAGATGGTCTTGGCATCTTGGATCTTTCCGCGCTCGATGTCCTTCAGGGCCTCATGCAGATCCATGGCGTGAACAGTGATTGCCTCGTCCTCGGCTGGCTTGGCTTTCGTCGGGACAAGTTGCCTCGCAAGGAAGAAGTGGATCTTCTCCGTGCTGTAGCCCGGCGCCAAGTAGCAAGAGAAGAGCCTATTGAATCTTTTCGCCGTATATCCGGTCTCCTCAATTAGTTCTCGTTTCGCGCATGAGAGAGGAGTCTCACCTAGTTCGAGTGTCCCGGCCGGAATCTCCACTAACCGTTTGTGCGCTGCGGTCCTATACTGCTTGACGACGATGAGTTTCTTGTTGTCTAGGAGGGGGATGATCGCGACAGCTCCTGGGTGTTCTACGATCTCCCTCGTGGTCTCTCTGCCGTTCGTTAGCTTGACTGTGTCGACGTGTACTTTCAGCAGTCTTCCGCTGTAGATGTTCTGACTATTGGTAATCAGTTCGGTCATAGTGCTCTCTGCCGTCTCTCATCGAGCACCGATATAGACCCGATCGTATGGAGGTAGCTATCGAGTACGCCCCGCAAAAAGCAGCCACGTAATGTACAGTAGTACTCCCTAGCTTGGGCAGAAAGTCCTCTACAAGTTCTATGCGTGCAGCCACACGAGGTAGGACGGTTGCCCCTTGCAGTGGGAGCATCTGCAGGCAGGGGTTGGAACGAATTCAGCTGGGATCCACGTTTCCAGCAGGTGGGATCGGCTTTCGAGGCCGCAGTTTGAGCAGAAAACCCCTTCTAGGGTCCATGCCATCCTTTCTGACCCACATTCGCAGATTTCTCGTTCAAACTCGAGATCGGCGTTTGATATTCTAACAGCCCGTTTGAGGAACTTCGTCTGATAGTATCGTTTCCGTTTCCACATCAGATAGCATTCGTGAGAGCAGACGCGCCGCGGTCTGCCGAAAATGTAAGGGATTTCTTTTCCGCAGACGACGCACCCTCTCTGGGCCATGGGCGATCTCTCATTTCTTCGTTCGACTTGATCGGCTAGGATGGCAAGTATGTCTTAAGCCTATTCAAGCGCTCATTTAGGCTCAGATGAGCGGTTAGTTTCGGGCAAGATGTAGACTCCTCGCTCGTACAAAGCCATGCAGTCGCAACATCTTCAGTGATCTCTACTCTAGGGTCAAGAAATCCTACACAAACCAATACATTTTTTCAGAAGAACTGAATGGACAACAAGCAGGATCATTGAAAGCGATTCAAGCAGATCTCGCTGACATGGTCAGCGGGGCTCTTGTAGGGAACGACATTTATGCGTGGCACGCACCCGGTCGTGGTAGCCCGGGTTGCCGAGCCAGGTACGGCGACAGAGCCTGAGCGCTTCGGCGCGCTCGGCGTTGAGCCTCGAGATCTCAAAGAATCGGACCAAGCAAGCTGTTGGTCCTCTGGGCCGCGTGGGTTCAAATCCCACCCCGGGCGCCTCTTGACACGTGCACGCCGAGTGGAGTCCTCAGTATCAGAGGGATTTGATCAAGGGACCAGTCTATCTATCTGCGAAGGCGAAGAGCTGCGTACCCACCGCGGCCTCCGCCCCCCGCCAAACCATGTCCAAAGTGTGGCAAACCGCTGATGTACGTCAAGCAATATGACCGATGGTACTGCAACAACTGCAAAGAATACGAATAACTCTAGAAGCGATCCGTTGATGCGCGGGCCACTCGAAGCTTAGTGCAGAGGACGGCTGACGAAACGAAAGTCAGTGAAATTGACGGTGTTCGGAATTCTGACATTGTCCACGCCAGAGAGCTCTCGAATCTTCGTATGTTGAATTCTCTGGTCTGGCGTCGTGGGTTTCGGAAACCCGCAACACTATATTAGGACGCGCAAGGCTACGAAAGACAGGGAAAAACCATGTCAGTGATGGGCACTATAATCGAGATAATTGTGGGCATCATCATCATATCTCCGGTTCTCTGGCTTGTCGGCCGTGCAATGGTAGGCGGAGCGAAAGCAAAGTTCACCGACGCTATCTGGATAGTGGTGCTGGGCATAATCATCAATACGATTCTTGGAACATTCGTTCACGGAGCAATAGGCTTCATTGTAACTCTCATAGTGTGGGTAGCACTGATCAAGCACTTCTTCGATGCAGGCTGGGGTAAAGCGATACTCATCGGCATAGTCGCAATAATCGTTCTAATCATCATAGCATTCGTACTCGCGTTCCTAGGTATCGCTGCTCTGGCCGGACTAGGCGGCTCGGGCGGCTTAGGCGCCCTAGGATACTAAGTTCCACTAGCCATCACGAACCCCCCTTCTTTTCTTTCCTTTCCGTGACGTTCTAGGGTCCTCCATAGTGAACTAACAAGGGAGAGTCAGCTCTCGCTTTGCTCGCGCAGAATTCTCAACGAGCCGGCAATGTGTGTGATGGTAATGGCTGCTGGCGAGCTGAATTACGTTCGTAGACTGTTGATCGATGAGAGAGACTTCCGCTAGAGGATGAGCTTTCCGAATGAGATTAGATCCTTCATTGTTACGATACCCACGAGCGTATCGGACTTGTCGACGATGGGCAAGTGGCGTATGTTGTTTCTCCGCATGTGAGCGTAGGCTTCTTCCACCGGTGCCTGCGGGGTGCATGTCACTGGGGAACTCTTCATGACATCCTTCACGAGCGTATGGTTTGGGTCGTGTCCGGATGCGGCGCACCTGACTAGGTCGCTCTCGGTCACTATGCCCACGACTTTCTCTCGTTCGACCACGACCACGCAACCAATCTTCCTCTCAAGCATGGTCTTGGCCGCGGCGACAAGAAGATCGTCGGGCTTGGCCGTCGCAACTTCCTTATTCATGATCTCCTCGATCTGATCGAGAACTTTGGGGAACATCTTCTGACCGCACGATGGGAGTTGAACGTCAGACGATAAATGCGTTACCAATGCCGCCGTACGATGTAGTCGCCTAGTCCAACGGGAGGCTACGAGCTAGTGGGCACGTAGGCCTTTCTCTTCGAGGTAATACTCCGCATCCATCGCCGCACGACAGCCGTCGCCAGCGGCCGTGACCGCTTGTCTGTAGTGGAAATCGCGTACATCGCCACCTGCAAAGACGCCTTCCACACTCGTAGCTGTCCCTTGACTGATGACAACGTAACCTTTCTGATCCAACTCAATCTGCCCTTGGAACATCGCGGTGTTGGGTTGGTGGCCTATTGCGATGAACACTCCATGACACTTCAGTACATCCTGCTTGCCGGTCTTCACGTTTCTGATGCGAACGCCCTCGACTTTCCTGTCGCCTAGCACTTCCTCGACAATTGTGTCCCAGACGAACGAGATCTTCGGATTCTTGAAGGCGCGTTCCTGGAGGATCTTACTGGCACGGAGTTCTTTGCGTCGGTGCACTATTGTTGCATGGTTGACGAACTTCGTGAGGAAGATCGTATCCTCCATAGCGACATCGCCCCCTCCAATCGTTACCGTATCTTTTCCCCGGAAGAAGAATCCGTCACAGGTGGCGCAACTCGACACGCCTTTGCCGCGGAGGCGAGTCTCGGAATCAAGCCCCAGCCATTTCGCAGAGGCCCCTGTGGCAATGATGACAGCGTTCGATTCGTATGTCTCGCTAGCCGTCTTGACCTTGAGTGGGCGTGTCTTGAAATCGACGCTTGTCGCGTCGTCTTGCACGAACTCAGCCCCAAACCGTTCGGCCTGTTTTGTCATGCGTTGGATGAGATCTGGGCCTAGGACTGGCTCTTCAAAGCCTGGAAAGTTCTCGACTTCGGTGGTCAGCATGAGCTGGCCCCCAGGCACGGCACCAGCGATGACCAGCGTCTTCAGCAATGCGCGGCCAGAGTAGACTGCGGCGGTAAGACCCGCTGGGCCAGAGCCGATCACGATCACGTCATAGATCACTGATTTCACCCTGTCTCAGCGACTTGGTGCGATGTGTTCCACTTGAGGCTTCGCCGTTCTCAGACGTTGCCACAAGCCAGCTGCAGCGTCTTGCGCGTGCTTCTGCGTTTTCTCCTCGTTGACGGTGAAAACCCTTCGGTCTTTCATGACGATGTTTCCGTCGACGATTGTTGTCCTGACGTCGTGTCCGGTTATCGAATTGATGAGATGGCCGATCACGCTGTCCTGGTTGAGTGGAGTTGGGAGGACATCCGGCTTGATTACTATCAAATCTGCCTTCTTTCCAAGTTCGATCGAGCCTAATTGCTCGGCTACACCGTATAGTTCGGCCCCTCTGATTGTTGCCATCTCAAGGATTGTGTATGCGTCGATTGCGTTCGGATCTCTAGAGACAAGCCGATGGACCAAGTATGCCGCTCGCATGTTCTCGAACCCATCGAAGATGTAGCCGTCGTTGCCTAGTCCGACGGAGATTCCTCTTCTGAGCATGTGGGATACCGGGGCAGTCCCCACCGCGTTCAGCATGTTGCTCATAGGATTGTGAGCAACCTTAGATCCGAACTTTGCTATGATGTCCAGATCATTATCATTCACGTGAACGCAGTGGGCGAGCACAACGTCCGGAGCAAGGAGACCGACATCTCGAAGCCTCTCGACCGTTCGCTTCCCATAGCGTTCGATATTGTGCTGCAGATCGCCGAGGCCTTCCGAAGTATGAATTGTGATCGGGACAGAATACTTGCTTGCAAGTTCTCGCACAGACTGAATGAGTTCGTCCGTAACCGTGAAGGATGCGTGTAAGCTGAAGAGAGGCATAGCCTTCGATCTCAGCTCTTGTTTCATTCTGATTGCGAACCGAACGTTCTCTTGGACGCCCTTTTCCCCCTCTTCCTTGGAGTGTCTCTCCGTAGCTTCGAAGGCAACCAATCCTCGAATTCCGACCTCATCAACCGCCTTCGCGATCCTATCAAGAACACCTCCGATAGAATTCGGTCCAGAATAGGTATCGGCAAACGTGGTCGTCCCCGTCTTCAGAAACTCCAAGCATCCCACGAGAGCGCTCGCATAGGCGTCGTCGAGAGTGAGATTCTCGTCAACTGGCCACCATACACGTTGAAGGATCTGCGTGAAATCAGACGGCGCGGGAATGTTGAGCTTCGCGCCTGGCAGAAGCATGCCGTATAGGTGAGTGTGACTGCAGATGAGCCCGGGCATCACTATGGCTCCGGACGCGTCGATGACCTCGTCAGCTTTCCAGTCTCTTGTGATTTCGTTGGTCTTCCCGATCGCTCTGAATTTGCCGTCCTCTATGATTATCGAGTGGTCAGAGAGTATTCGGCGACTTGGATCCATAGTGACGACTATGCCGTCCTTCACGAAGATCGATGTCATGCCAAGCTTCCTAGCAACTAGTCTGAAGGGTCATGCTAATGATCTTAACCTTAACAAGCGTAAACACGCATCTCTAACAGTTAGAGCGCGCATATTGTCCGAATTGATCCAGATGGAATCAAAGCCGGTAGTGACGCTATGTCTTCTCTCTTGATTAAGGATGGCACCGTGGTTCTAGAGAGCAAGGCCATTCAAGCAGACGTTCTGACAGAAGACGGAAAGATCACAAAGATCGCTAAGAAGATCACCGTAGTCGCCGACCAAGTCGTCGATGCGCAAGGGAAATTCGTTCTTCCGGGCCTAGTCGACGCCCATGCACACATAGGCGACCCCAATTTTGCCCGGCGAGAAGACTTCACGAGCGGAACGCATGCGGCGGCAGCCGGCGGCGTCACCACAATTGTGGATATGGTTCTCAAGACGCCCGTGGATAGTCCAGAGGCGGCGAAAGAGAAGATCGACAGAGGCGCTCGGCAGGGAATAGTGGATTTTTCTCTTCACGCAGGAATGATGAACTCATCGAACCTAACAAACGTCGAACCGTTGACTCAAATTGGAATCTGTTCTTTCAAGGCCTTCATGTGCGCTCCATACTTCATTGACAAAGCGACTCTTGAAGCTCTGATGAAAACGACCGCGGAGTTCGGCGCGATTACCAATGTCCATGCGGAGGATGAGGAACTTAGCCAGCAACTCACTGCAGAGCTGAAGAGAGCCAATCGCATGGATCCAATTGCGCACAATGAATCGAAGCCCAACACCGTCGAAGAGAAAGCCATCAGAGAGGCAATCGGTATTGCGCGGGCAGCTCGAAGCAAGCTTCACGTTTCACACATGTCCACGGCCGAGGGCGTGCGTTTGGTGGCAGCCGCCAAACGAGAGAAGATAGACGTTACCGCTGAAACTTGTCCCCACTACTTGTCGCTCACCAGAGCGGATGTGCTGAAGCTTGGACCATACCTGAAGATGAGCCCTCCACTTAAGACGGAAGCTGATGTGCTTGCGCTCTGGCGTGGATTGGCGAACGGAACGATTGACATGATCACATCCGAACACGCACCGGGAGAAGCTGACGAGAAAGAGATCGGATGGGAGAACATCTGGGACGCTTGGGGCGGAATCCCAAGCATAGAAACAATGCTCCCTATCGTGCTTAGCGAGGGCGTCAACAAGAACCGCATCAAGATAGAGAAGGCCGCGAAGGTCCTGTCCGAGAATCCCGCTCGGCGGTTCGGACTGTATCCCAAGAAAGGGCACATCGCCGTTGGAGCAGATGCGGATTTTGTAATCATCGATCTGTCGATGGAGAAGAAAGTGAAAGCCAGCGATCTACACTACAAGGTCGGCTGGACCCCGTACGAGGGATGGATCTTGAAAGGCTGGCCGACAACAACTATAGTCCGAGGACAAGTAGTAGCCAAGGAGGGCCAGATCTTGGCGAAAGAGGGGCAAGCGCAGTTCGTTCCAATGAAAATGTCGAGGCGAGCAGGAAGATGATATCGCTGATCGTGCTCGCAGCTGGCAAGTCAACTCGGATGAAGGAGAACAAGCTACTTCTCGAGGTTGATGGTGAGACACTAATCGGGCGCGTCGTCAAGACCGCTAAGGAATCGAGCGCAAACGAAATAGTCGTTGTGCTCGGATACGAGGCCGCGAAGATCAAAGAACAGCTTGCGAAGCTCGACTGCAAGCTCGTGGTTAATAACAACTACGTGAGAGGCCAAAGCGAAAGCGTCAAGGTTGGATTGGCAGCAATTTCCAACAACGTGGAAGCCGTGATGATCCTTCCCGCCGACGTTGCCCTGATCGATTCACAGTCTATCAACAGAGTCATAGAGGAATACAGGAGATCGAGAAACAAAATCGTGATTGCATCGCACCAGCAACAGAGCGGTCATCCGATCCTCATAGACAAAACGTTGTTTCCTGAAGTCTCGGAGATAGGTGAGGACACGCAGGGTCTCAAAGCCATGATCAATCGCCACCGAGCCGAAATCAAGTACGTTGAAGTCGGCACAGAGACCGTGTTAGTCGATATCGACACCAAAGAGGAATTTGACAAATGCTTTCGAAGAGCCGCGTGACATCATTCAACTCGAGGCAGAACATGATCTCACCGAGAGTCCATTGCAGTCTTCCACACGTGGTTTAAATTCGGCATAATGACTAGCCATCCTTGCGTCTGGCATCTATTCATCCGCTAACAGGAGGGTCTTGAGATGCGCGAGCTCCTCGAAACGATCAGCAAGCTGGCGAGTGAAGGGAAGACCTTCGCGGTCGCCACTATAATCAATCATACTGGTTCTGTGCCGAGGCGCGTTGCGAAGATGATCATCCAGCCAGACGGCACGACAATGGGCACAATCGGCGGCGGATGCGTTGAAACCGAAGTCGCAGCGCAGGCTCTCAAGCTTCTCAAAGAAGGAGAGAAAGGCGTACACGTAAACAGCTACAATCTGATCGAAGAAGAGTTCGACGGCGTCGGAATGAATTGTGGAGGCAAGATCGACGTGGCGATCGAGATTATGGAGCCGACATCGAGAATTGTAATCATCGGAAGCGGGCATCTGGCACAGGCTCTCAGCCGAATCGGGAAGATGCTCGACTTCGACATCGCGGTTCTGGATCCAATGGCTAAGAAGGAGAGCTTCCCTGAAGCCACGCAGATTGTCGCTGACTTCGTGGACAAAGGGCTCTCGAAGATACACGTGGATCAGTCGACGTACATCGTGATACTTACCAGGCATAAGGACGATGTACCCGCGCTCAAGGGCTCGCTCAAGACGAACGCAGCATACATCGGGATGATAGCGAGCCGAAGACGCGCCGCGCTCGTGTTCAACCAGTTGCTCAAGCGAGGTGTCGCGGAGAAGCAGCTTGAGCGGGTCTACTCTCCAGTTGGCCTCGACATAGGCGCCGACAGTCCAGAAGAGATCGCCATCAGCATTCTCGGCGAGATAATCAAGATCAGGAGACTGGGACGGGAACACGAGGCATCCTCAAAGAGGCTCCGATTTTCTGCGATCAAGGCAATCGGTAAATGAATGCGTCGGCGACGCATTCGATGGATGTGATGGGCATGGCTGTGGGAGTATTCATTGAGAAACGGCATCAACCAACAATGAAGGAGATACTCGCCTCGATCGGCTCGAAGAAGGAACTGTGGGGCAACTTAGAGCGTTTCGTGGCAGAGAACTATCGGACCGAACGCGACTTCGCGTTCTATGGAAAGAACTACGGATGGGTAGTGCGTTTTCGGAAAGCTGGAAAAGCGTTGCTGTCGATGTATCCTAGGGAAGA
>Ga0315282_10002287_pt1 | contig 35479 bp, 29 predicted proteins | sample YL17G07_20_MG_FD_203693 | JGI IMG/M metagenome (GOLD analysis project Ga0315282, IMG submission 203693) | Sediment microbial communities from Yellowstone Lake, YNP, Wyoming, USA - YL17G07_20 | ecosystem: Environmental > Aquatic > Freshwater > Lake > Sediment | place: USA: Wyoming | collected...
ACGCTCCCGCCGCCGTCGCCGCCGCCAGGGCCGGCAAGGATATTTACCTGGAGAAACCGATGACGAACACCGTCGTCGAAGGACGTCGGCTCGTCACGGCGGTCCGGACGAACAAGCGGATTCTCCAGGTCGGCTCCCAGCAGAGATCCTCCGTCTATTTCCTCATGGCCTGCGAGCTCGTCCGGAACCAGAAAATCGGGAGGCTCCAGAAGATGCGCGTCTGGCTCCCGGAGGACCAGGGGGCGGGCGACAACCGTCCGATGCCCGTGCCGAAGAACCTCGATTACGACTTCTGGCTTGGGCCGGCCGCGCCGGCGCCCTATTACGAGGACCGCGTCCACCCGCAGATGAGCTATGAGCGGCCCGGCTGGCTCCAGACCGAGCCGTACACCAAGGGGATGATCACCGGCTGGGGATCGCATATGGTGGACATCGCCCAGTGGGGCAACGGCACGGACGAGACCGGCCCGGTCTCGATCGAGGCCACGGCCGAGTTTCCCGACCGCGGCGGCTTCAACGTCCACACGAAATTCCACGCCGAGGCGGACTATGCGAACGGCGTCCATATGACCATCGAGACGGGCGAGCCGGCCGGCGTCCGCTTCGAGGGCGAGCGCGGCTGGATCTTCGTCCAGCGGGGGAAGATCGAGGCCTCGGACCCCGGGATCCTCCGCTGGAAGCCCGGCGAGGGCGAGGTCAAGCTCTATCAGAGCGGCAACCACATGAAGGATTTCCTGGCCAGCGTGCGCGGCCGGAAGGACCCGGCGGCGCCGGTCGAGGTCGGGCAGCGCTCGAACACGATCTGCCTGATCACCCACATCGCCATGAAGCTCGGCCGCAAGCTCGCTTGGGATCCGGCGGCGGAAAAATTCATCGGCGACGACGAGGCCAACGCCCGCCTCGATTATCCGCACCGGGCCCCATGGACCGTCTGAAGGATTCCGCCGTCCCGGCCGGCGGCGCGCGCACGGCCCTCTTCGCCGGCGCGGCCCTCCTCGTTCTCGCGCTCGCCGCGCCGGCCCAGCGGGCGTCGTCGATCGGGATCGGCCGCGATGACGCCAACGGCAAACTGAGCGTGCTCATCGGCGGCCGGGAAGCCCTGGTTTACCAATACGCCGCGGACATCGACCTGCCGCATTACTGGCCGATGAGGAGCCCGGGCGGCCGGAACATGCTTATCGAAAAGACGGAACCCTACCCGCACCACCGCTCGTTCTGGTTCGCGGACACGGTCCGCCTGGAAGGCGAAGAGCGGGACGCGAGCTTCTACAACGCGCTCACCAGCGGCGTCAAGGGCGAGGCCGGGACCTACGGCCCGCCATTCCGCGACCGGATCAGCCACAAGAAGTTTTCCAAGATCAAGACCAAGGGAAGCCGGGCCGAGATCGGCGAAGAACTAGTCTGGGAGATGGACGGCGGCCGCCCCGTCCTCAACGAGCGGCGGCGCCTCGTCGTCCGCAGCCTGGGCGGAGGCGAGTATCTCCTCGATATCGAATGGACGCTCACCGCGGCCCACGGCGCCGTCGAGTTCAAGAGCGACGACGTCCACTACGCCTGGCCTTATCTCCGCCTCGACACGCCGTCGAGCGGCGCGAGCGGCGGAGTCATCATCTCGGATAACGGTGCCGCCGGGGAGAAGGCGACCAACCTTCAATTCGCACGCTGGATCGATTATTCCAACTCGGTCGAGGGTGTCGCGGAAGGCGTCGCCATCTTCCAATGGCCCGACGGCAAGGAGCATCGCTGGCTGACCCGCGAATACGGCACGTTCGGGCCGCGGCGTCCTGACGACAGGAGCGGCCGGCCCTTCACCCTGAAAAAAGGGGAGTCCATCGTCCAGCGGGTCGGTGTCCTCGTTCACAAGGGGGACGCCGCGTCCGGCCGCGTCCGCGAGCGCTACGAGGGCTACATCCGCGGCGAATATAAATAACGCCGAAAAGCAGGAAACCGCTCTTTTCAGATATCTTCGCTCCCTGCCGGCGGGACTTGATCATTCCGTCCGGATAGTCACCGGGCCCAGGAGCCCCGAGGGGAGCAGTGGCGAGTCCTTGTCGAAATGCTTCCAGGTCGAAAAAGCAAAGCGCCTTGACGAGGGCCGCGGCGCGCCCTTTTTGAGCCATTCCGGCCAGCGGGCGAGGTTGCCGCCCTTGCGATATTCGCAGTCGGCCGGAAACTGCTCGTCGCCGATCAGGCGGTTGGGCCAAAGATTGGCCACGACGATCTCCAGCGTGTTTCCTTTCGGCTTCACGACTCCGGTGACCTCCACCCGCCAGGGGTCGCACCAGACGACGCCGAGGTCCCGGCCGTTGAGCCTGACCCGCGCGATATTTTTAACGGTCCCCAGGTCGAGCCAGGCGCGGCGTCCGGCGCTCTCATTCCGTCCCTCGGGCAGATCGAAGGCTTTCCGGTAGGTCGCCGAGCCCGAGTAATATTTGATGCCGTCTTCCGCGCGGCGGCTCCAGTCCTCGAGGGCCGCGAACGTGATACGCTCAGGCCCGCCCCATTTCGGATCGAAGGAAACGTCCCAGGGTCCACTGATCTCGCCGGCCACCTCGGAGCGGCCGAAGTTCCTCGCCGCGGGCCGGGCCGGATTCCCGGATTCGCCGGCGCCCGCGGGCTTCCGGAAGACGATGAAAAAGGATTGATGCGGCTCGAAGCTCAGCGGCACGACGCTCCGGCCGCCGGCTTCGGTGAACTCCGGCAGCTCGCGGATCCGGCCGGTCACGGCGTCCCAGAGCTCGGGCCGCTTTCCGGCCGCCCGGAAAACGGCTTCGGCGGTCAAGGCGCGGCGTCCGGCGTTGGCGACGAAGTAGATGTCCGTGTCGCCGTCGCGCCGGTGGGCGTACCTCAGGTCGGCGTCCGATTCGAAGTCCGGCGCCAGTCCCATCTCCGTGAGGACGCGGACGGGGATGGCGAAATCGCCGTACTGTTCGGGCTTGGCCAGCGGCGCGGCGCCGACCTCCCATGTGCCCGCCCGTGAGTCCTCTTCCCGTTTCGGGACATCCGCGTTCGCGGCGGAGGCGGCCGTCGCCGCCGGCCCGCGCTCCCAGATAATCCGGCCTTTTCCCACGGCGTGCTTCGTGACATGGACGCCGTCGCAGTCGCCCCAGAGTTCGGCCGCCAGCGCCCGCACCTCGGCGTCGCAGTCGGGATAGCCGGAGAGGCCCGGCGATTTCCGGGGCGGCGGGCCCACGATAACGGCGCCGGCCGCGGCCAGGTCCCTGATCTTGCGGAGAAGCGCCGGGGTCATCGTCTCGCGCTCCGGCAGCACGAGCAGGCGGTAGCTCATGCCGTCGGGGAGGGCGAGCCGGCCGTCGTGGACCGACATGCCCGCGATGAGCGTTTCGGGCGCGCAGGCGTCGAAGTTCCAGCCCAGCCGGTCCGGCGGACTGCCGCGCAGCGCCGAGGCCGGGGCCCGGAAGACGTGAGGGGCGCCCTCGGCGACGAGATAGCAGACGTCCGCCACGGGCAGGCCCTGCCGCAGCATGTACTGGCTCCGGGAGAGATACTCATGATAGGCGCCGGCCATGCCCCACCACGTCTGCGTCCGTTCCCAATGGACGCCGTAGGGCCCCATGGTCATGCCCGGCCTGACGCTGAGCCCGGCCTGGTGCTGGTAGCGGTGGAAGACGATGCGGTTGATGCCGGCGGCCAGGGCCCAGTCGCCCAGCGCCTTCATGGAGGCCGGATGCGCCTGCCAGCGTTCGGCGTCGCTCGAGGTGAAGGCCTCCGCGCCGACGATCCGCCGCCCGGAGGTGTGGGCGACGCTCACGGCCTCGATGACGCTGTGGGCCGTGTTGAATCCGTACAGCCAGAACTCGCCCTGGGGGACGTCGGCGACGGCGCCGAGCGTCATGTCGGCACAGGGGGTCATGTCATAGGGCTCGATGGACAGCCCGAAGCCGTCGCGCCGGCCGAGCTCCTTGAGCCGTTCGGCGTGGTTTTCAATGACGAGCTCCTGGGCGGTCAGGCGGAGGTCCCAGAGAAAGCGTTCGGAGGTTTCGAGACTGCCGACGATCCGGCCCGTCACCGCGGGAAGATAGGGCAGAAGGTCGTAGCCGCGGCGGCGGCGGAATTCCTCGCGGAAGGCGCCGGTCCAGTTCTGCGAGCCCATCTCCCAGCTGTCGATATGGAGATAGGTCCAGCCCGCGCCGGCCGCCGTCTTGTGCGGGCCGATCTCGCGCAGCAGGCCGCCGACGAAGGCGTCATAGTGCGCGTCGAGCGCCGCCTTGTCGAGCTTATCGCATTCGAGGCCGATCCCCGGGACGGGCGCGGGGCGGGTATCCGCGCCCGTGCTCGTCCGGGCGAAGCGGAGGATCGTCCACCGTCCGGACGGAACGTCCCAGGCCAAGCGTCCGTCGGCCCCGAGGCGGGAGGTGAGATCGATGATTTTCGCCGGATCGATGGCCGCGCCGGCCGGAAGGGCCGGATAGTCCGCCGGGGAAGGCAGGAACGGCTTCACTCCCGGTTGGGAGGAGTAGGGCGCCCGGACATAGAGCGCCTTCTCGTCGATGTCGGCGATCGCGGCCGCGCCCGCGGGCGTCGGAAAGGCCAGGACGGCCACGTCCCGGTGGAAATCGTTTTTCGCCTTTTCCTCGTCGGGCGGGAGCCGGCCCTCGCCGAAAAAGGCCGGACGGCGCTTGGGCAAGGGCAGGACGGCATCGAAGCGGGACGGCCCTGTGACCGCCGTCGCGCTGGCGACGATGTGCTGCATCGACTGCTCCGGCTTGACCCACGGGCCGCCGCTTCCCGTCCAGCCGGGCCCGGCGTTGAGCGAGATCTCCAGTCCCAGGCGCTCCGCTTCGAGGACGACGTGCTTGAAGAGCTTCCGCCACTCGGGGCTCATGAACTCGACGGGCCCCCGGGGCACGCCGACGTTGACCTCGCAGATGATGACGCCGCCGATGCCCGCGCTCTTCATGGCTTCGAGGTCCGCCGTGATTCCCTCGCGGCTCAGGTTGCCGTCCATCCACATCCAGTAAACCCAGGGCCGGACTTCGGCCGGCGGGGCGGCGAAGCCGGCGGCGAGGGGATCGGCGGCGCGGGAGGCGCAGCCGGCCGCCGCCAGGCCGAGGGCCAGAATGCACATCGCGGGGAATCGTCTCTTCATGTTCATGCCGTCACTCCCTGTTTGGCGTCGAGCGGTATCCACGGGGGATGCTATCCTCGACCGCCGGGCCAAGTCAAGAAGCTCCTCGTCCGAAGAAGAGGCCCGACCGCGGCCCGGCCCTTGACTTCGGCCGGCGGGAGGCCCTATTCTGCCGAGGACGAAGATATCCGGGCCGGGAGGGGCCGTCTCCGGTCCCGCGGCCCGGGCAGGATTTGCACCTATGAAAAAAGCAGCTCTTCCGCGAATCGTCCTGATGTCGCTTATCGCCGGCGCGGCGATCGGCCCGGCGGCGGCCTCGTCCGCGGCCGTCAAGTCCGTCATGCCGGCCCCCGCGGCCGGGCTTTCCCGGCTGGCGCTGGTCGAGGATGCCGCGGCGGGCACCCTGACCGTGCGGGACGGCGCCTCCGGCGTCCTGACCTATCGCTTCGGCGACAAGATTCCCGAGGGGGCGGACCCGCGCTATATCAGGTCCTGCTATATCCACCCGCTCTTCGCGTTGGACGGTGAGGTCCTGACCGCCGACTCTCCCCGGGACCACCTTCATCATCATGGGCTCTTCTGGGGCTGGCCGGTGGTCATGACCCGCGGCCTCAAGACATCGACCTGGGAGCCGGCCGCGCCGACGCTCCGTCAGCGCTTCACGCGTTGGCTGAAGCGCGAGGTCCGGGACGGCGCCGCCAGGATCGTCGTCGAAAACGCCTGGAAGCTGGGAAGCGGGGAGGGGGAGGTCGTGGCGGTCGAAACGGTGACCATCCTCGTCCATCCGGCCGGCGGCCGCTCCCGGGCGATCGACATGGAACTCGTCATCCGGCCCGTCGGCGGCCCCCTCGAGCTGCGCGGCGCGCCGGAGGAGAATAAGGGATACGGCGGGCTCTGCCTGCGCGGCGCGCCCCTTTTCCGGGGCGCCGCGCTGACGACAGACCTGGGGCCGCTCGAGGCGGACGCCGTCAACCGGCGGCTCCGCTGGGCCGACCTGTCCACGCCGGCGCTCGGCGTCGCGATCTTCGTCGCGCCCGGCCATCCCGGCGATCCCGTCGCCTGGCTCGTGCGCAACAGTTACGCCGGGATCCTCAATCCTTCCTGGCCGGGCCTCGAGGGCGCCGTCCTGGCGCCGGACAAGCCCGTCACCCTCCGATACCGCGTCTTTATCCACCGCGGCGACGCCGCGGCGGGCGCCGTCAAGCAGGCCTACGAGCGATACCTGGCCGACCCGGCTCCCTTTTCAGGACAGGAGTGAACCCCATGAAAAAAACAATCCATCCGGCCCGTATCATCATCCCGATGTTTCTCTTCGCGGCCTTGATCGCCCTCGCGTCCGCCGAGGACAAGAAGCCCTACGCCCCGGACACGCCCGAAAAAGGATCGGTCGAGGCCATCGCCAAATTCACCACCGAGGCCCGCTTCGCCAACCCCTGGGTCGCCTACGTGCCGGCGTCCGACGCCGTGCCCTCTCCGATGCAGTACCTTGGCCACGTCGTCGGGGCCGAGGGCGAGCTGTCCGACACGGCCAAGATCTACGGTTACTTCCGCAAGCTCGCCGCGGCGACGCCCCGCGTCCGCGTCGAGATCATCGGCCGGAGCGAGGAGGGGAGGGACATCCTGCTCGTCGCCGTCGCCGACGAGGAGGGCCTCAGCGGCCTCGGCAGGCTCAAGGCCGCGACCGCGGCCCTGGCCGACCCGAGGAAGACGGACCCGGACGCGGCGGAGAAGATCATCGCCTCGGCCCGCCCGGTCTATTACTTCAACGCCGGCCTTCACTCGACCGAAACCGGAAGCCCCGAGATGGTCATGGAGCTGGCCTACCGGCTGGCCGTGTCCGAGCAGCCGATGATCCGCAAGATCCGCGGCGAGACCATCGTCCTGATCAATCCCGTTTCCGAGCCCGACGGCCGGGACAAGCAGGTGGACTGGTTCTACCGCTACCTCAAAGGCAAGACCGATTACGACGACCTGCCGCCCGTTTCGCCGCCCTACTGGGGCTTCTACGTCTTCCATGACAACAACCGCGACTCGCACCAGGAGGACCTCCGACTGTCGAAGGCCGTCAGCCGGATGTTTTTCGATTATCACCCGACGGTCGTCCACGACCTCCACGAGAGTATCCCGCTCCTCCAGACCTGGAACGGCACGGGGCCCTTCAACGTCCATCTCGACCCCATCCTCCTCAATGAATGGTTCGCCATGTCCATGGCCGAGCTGGGCGCGCTGACCTCGGCCGGCATGCCCGGCGTCTGGACGTGGGGTTTCAGCGACGGCTGGGAGCATGTCTTTCTCGACTCGATCGGCGTCAACCACAACAGCATCGGCCGCGGCTACGAGACGTTCGGCAACGGCACCGCCGAGACCGTCGAACGCGTCCTCCGGCCGAACGAGGAACGGTACGCCGGGCGCCCGGTGACGAGCCAGGAGTGGTACCGGCCCCTGCCGCCGCCGCGGAAATTCCGCTGGTCCCTCCGCGACAACACGAACTACATGGAGAGCGCCTGCCTGGCCGCGCTCGATTACACGGCCAAGAACGCCAAGGAGATGCTTCGCGACTTCTACCGCAAGGGGTACAACTCCTGGCAGAAGGGCGTCAAGGGCGGCCCCTTCGCTTTCGCCATCCGGGAGGACCAGGGCGACCGCCGCCGCGTGGCCGAGATGGTCAACCTGCTCCTGGCGCATGGGATCGAGGTGGCGCGGGCGGCCGCGTCCTTCAAGCTGGAAGAGGGCGAGTTCGCCGCCGGGACGTACCTCGTCAAGCTCGACCAGCCGTACAGGAATTACGCCGTCGACCTGCTCACCCCCCAGGAGTTTCCGTCCGATACGCCTTATGAGCCCTATGACGACGTGTCCTGGTCGCTGCCCGTCCATTTCGGCCTCGAGGCCAGGCGGATCGACGACGCCAAGGTCAAGGAGGTCGCGACGACGCCGTTGCGGGCCGGTTTCGCGGTTGTGGGGAACGTGAACGGCGCTGGGCCCGTCTTCCTCCTGAAGGACCTGGGCCAGGAAGCACTCCTGGCACTGCGCAGCCGGCTCGCCGCCTTCAAGGTCGAGATCGCCGAGAAGGCCTTCAAGTCCGGAACGACGGATTATCCGGCCGGCTCCTGGATCATCTCCAACCAGAAAGGGCTGGCGGACGCGCTGGCCAAGGCCGCGGCCGAACTGGCCGTAGATTTCGACAGCGCCGCCTCGGTTCCCGACGTCGCGCGCCATGAGTCGAGACTGCCGCGCCTCGCGGTCTGGCACACCTGGGAGGACACCGAGGCGACCGGCTGGGTCCGTTACGTGCTCGACCGGGAAAAAATCCCGTACGCTTACATCCGGGACGAGGATATCCGCGCCGGGCGTCTCCACGAACGCTACGACGTCATCGTCTTCCCGCACAATTACCTCGGCCTTCAGGATCAGATCCAGGGGATCGACAAGAAGTGGGGGCCGATGCCCTACGCAAAAACGAGGGAATTCCCGAGCCTGGGCGTTCCCGACGCCTCCGGCGATATCACGGGGGGCATCGGCTGGGGCGGCATGGCCAACCTCGAAAGATATCTCGCCGACGGCGGCCTGCTCATCACGCTCGGCAACGGCTCGACGCTCCCCCTCGAAGGGGGACTGGTGAGGGACGTCTATCGCCGGGGGTCCCTCTACACTCCGGGCTCCGAGCTGAGGACGAAATTCGCGCGGCCCGACCACCCGCTGGCCTACGGCTATCCGGAGACGACGTCCGTGTTCCGCGGCATGCTGCCGGTTTACGATATCGCCAGGCCGGCGCGCCGAGGCGTCGTCCTCCAATGGGGGACCAAGCTCAGGTCGGAAGACCGCGAAGAAACGGGCACCGAGGCCGGGAAGGCGAAAGAGGCCAAGGAGCCGGCGAAGAAGGAAGAGCCCAAGATGCTCGTCAGCGGCGCGGCCAAAGGCGACGACGAGCTCGAGGGCCGGCCCGCGATCCTCGATCTCCCGGCGGGCAAGGGCCGCGTCATCGCCTACAACTTCGAGCCCATCCACAGGGACCTCAATCGCTCGGACTTCCGGCTCCTGTGGAACGCCCTCCTCAACTGGAACGCCCTGTCGAAGGCGGAAGAAACGAAGAAATGAGCCGGCTTTCGCCGGCCGGGCCCGTCTCCGGCCAGCGGACGAACCTCCAGCCTGGCGGAACGACGCGTGAAACCGCGCCGGGCCGGAGTGTGATATACTCAAAAACGACGATCTTCCTGAGAGATCGATTCGGGGAGGAAGGCCTCCAACCCTAAATGGACTTTGTGAGGAGGGCACAATGTCTGACATTCCCATCGGCAGAGTGACGCATTACTTCGACCACATCGGCGTCGCCGTGCTCGAACTGACGGACGCGCTCCGGGTCGGGGACACGATCCACTTTCTCGGCCACTCGACCGATTTCACCCAGAAGGTGGATTCGCTGCAGATCGAGCACAAGGGCGTCGCCGACGCGAAGCCGGGCCAGGACGTCGCCCTGAAGGTCGCCCAGAAAGTCCACCCGGGCGACAAGGCCCTTAGGGTCACGGAAGGCGCTTAGGAAGTCCCTCGAAGACCGCGGTCACGCTGACGGCCCGCCGGCCCGAGCGCCGGATTCTGCCGCGTCCGGACGGCCGGGAACGAAGAGCGGCGGCGGAAGGAGATCCCGATGAAAACCAAGCCCCTGAGGCTCCTTGTCACCCTGGCCGTTGTTTCGTCGCTGGCGGCGGGGGCGGCCTGCCGTCGTGCCTCCACGGCCGGGACGCCGGCCTATCATGATCCCTCCCGGCCCGTCGCCGAGCGCGTCGCCGACCTGGTCTCGCGGATGACGCTCGACGAGAAGATCTCGCAGATGGTCAACGCCGCCCCGGCCGTCGAGCGGCTGGGCATTCCGGCCTACAACTGGTGGAACGAGTGCCTCCACGGCGTGGCCCGCGCCGGGCGGGCGACCGTCTTCCCCCAGGCCATCGGCCTGGCGGCCGCTTGGGACGAAGACCTCATGCACCGGGTCGCCACGGTCATTTCGGACGAGGCCCGGGCCAAGCACCACGAGTTCGTCCGCCGCGGCAAGCGCGGCATCTACGAGGGCCTGACCTTCTGGTCGCCGAACATCAACCTTTTCCGCGATCCGCGGTGGGGAAGGGGCATGGAGACCTACGGCGAGGACCCGTATTTGACCGGCCGCCTGGCCGTCCAGTTCATCCGCGGCCTTCAGGGCGATGACCCCCGCTATCTCAAGGTCGTCGCCACGGCCAAGCACTACGCCGTCCACAGCGGCCCCGAATCCAGCCGGCACGGTTTCAACGCCGTGACCGATGCCCGCGATCTCAGGGAAAGCTACCTGCCCCATTTCGAGGCCGCCGTCCGCGAGGGCGGCGCTTGGTCCGTCATGTGCGCCTATAACCGCTACCTGGGGCAGGCCTGCTGCGGCAGTTCGCCGCTTCTCGCCGACATCCTGCGCAAGGAATGGGGATTTCCGGGATACGTGGTGACCGATTGCGACTCGGTTTACGACATGTTCAACTTCCACAAGATCGGCGCCACGACCGCCGAGGCCGCGGCCGTCGCCGTCAAGGCGGGGACGGACCTCAACTGTGGGAACTCGTACGCTTCGCTCGGCGAGGCCGTGGCCAATGGATGGCTCACGGAAGCCGATATCGATACGGCTGTGCGGCGGCTTTTCCTGGCCCGGTTCAAGCTCGGCATGTTCGATCCGCCGGAGAACGTCCCTTACGCTTCGATCCCGTACTCCGTCGTCGACAGCCGGGAGCACAGGGATCTGGCCCTCGAAGCGGCCCGGAAATCCATCGTTCTCCTCAAGAACGAGGGTGGCCTCCTGCCCCTGCGGAAGGACTTGCGGACGATCGCCGTCATCGGGCCCAACGCCGACAACGTGGAGGTCCTGCTCGGCAACTACAACGGCATCCCGACGGACCCCGTCACGCCGCTCCGGGGCATCCGGGAAAAGGTCGGGACGACGACCGAGGTTCTCTACGCCCTGGGCACGGAGTGGGCGCCGAACCTGCCCGCGTTCGAGGTCGTCCCGGCCGAGGCCCTGGCCGTGGAGACGGGGCCTGGGAAAGCTGGGAAGCGCGGCCTGTTCGGCGAGTATTTCGCCGGGCGCGAGTTCTCGGGGGCGCCGGTCTTCAGCCGCGTCGACGGGAAGATCGACTTCAACTGGTGGGATGGCGCGCCCGCGGCCGGCTTGGACGAAGACGACTTCGGCGTCCGCTGGACGGGCTTTCTCGTGCCGCCCGTCTCCGGGACTTACGTCCTGGGCGCCGAGGGCCTGAACGCCTTCCGGCTCTACGCCGGGGGGAAGCTCCTCGCCGAATTCAACGGCGAGCATGAGTCGAACAAGGTATACGGGAAGATCGAGCTCGAGGCGGGGAAGGCGGTTCGCGTCAAGCTCGAATTCATGGAGCGCCAGGGCGACGCGAGCATCAGGCTTCTCTGGTCGGTTCCCGGGCGCGACCGCCGGAAGGAGGCCCTGGAGGCCGCCCGCAAGGCGGACGCGGTGATCATGGTCATGGGACTTTCTCCGAGGCTCGAGGGCGAGGAGATGAAGGTCGACGTCGAAGGATTCAAGGGCGGCGATCGCGTCGGCCTCGACCTGCCCCGGGTCCAGGACGACCTCATCGAGGCCGTCCGCGCCCTGGGCAAGCCGGTCGTCCTCGTCCTGCTCAACGGCAGCGCCCTGTCCGTCGTGCGCGCCGCGGCGTCCGTGCCGGCGATCATCGAAGCCTGGTATCCCGGCCAAGCCGCGGGGACGACCGTCGCCGACGTCCTGTTCGGCGATTATAATCCGGCCGGGCGCCTGCCGGTGACCTTCTACGCCTCGGCCGCCGATCTCCCTCCGTTCGAGGATTACGCCATGGCCGGGCGCACCTATCGCTATTTCCGGGGCGAGCCTCTGTTCCCGTTCGGCCACGGGCTGAGCTACACGCGGTTCAAGTATTCGAACCTTTGCCTGCCGGAGACGGCGGCGCCGGGGGCGGGCATCGACGTCAGCGTGGACGTGGAAAACGCGGGTCCGGTCGCCGGCGAGGAGGTCGTTGAGCTCTATGTCAAAGACGTCGAGGCTTCGGTGCCCGTGCCCATCCGCTCACTCCAGGGATTCCGGCGCGTCCTCCTCCGGCCGGGGGAAAAGCGGACGGTGCGCTTCACCGTGCCGGCGCGGGCCTTCGCCATTGTCGACGACAATGGCGCCTGGACATTCGAACCGGGGACGTTTGAGATCTCGGCGGGCGGAAAACAGACCGGCTTCAAGGGACTGGCCGACGCCGCGACGACCGAGGCCCTGACGCGGAGGATCGAAATCCGATAAACGGCCCGCCGGCTTGCCGGCTCCTGGGGACGAATTATCCTTGATCCATCACCAGGCGAAGCGCCACAGGTCGTTGAGTTCGCCGGGGTTGCCTGAGGCATCGAACCCCCATCCGCCGAAGAGCCAGAGGGCGCCGCTCGCATCGATCCAGGGGACCGCCGCCCCCCGGCCTCCGGGGATGTTGGCGGCGGCGGCCGTGCCCTTCGTGCCGTAGACGCCGGTCGGGTTGATCGTGGTGCTGCCGGCGACCCAGGTCCAGTCGCGGGATGTCGGATCGAATTTCCACAGGTCGTTGAGACGGCCGAGAGCGCCGCTCGTATCTATGCCGTTTCCCCCGAAGAGCCATAAGCTGCCGTCGGCATCAAGCCAGGACACGGCCATATCCCTGCCCCCCGGCACGTTCGATGAATCGGCCTCGTTCTGGACTCCGTAGTGGCCGTAACGCTTGTATTTGTTGCCGCCGGAAACCCAGGTCCATTCGAGGGTTGACGGACTGAACTTCCACAGGTCGTTGAGCTGGCCGAGATAGGCGACATAATCGAAGCCGAATCCGCCGAACAGCCAGAGCGTGCCGCTGGCATCGATCCAGGCGACGGACGCGTCCCTGGACCCGGGGGCGTTGTCCGAGGCGGCCTTGTTCTGGTCTCCGTACACGCCTTTCTCGTTGACCGTATCGCTGCCGGCGACCCAGGTCCATTCGAGGGTCGACGGATTGAATTTCCATAGGTCGTTGAGATAGCCGATGGAACCCTGCGAATCAGCACCGTATCCGCCGAAGAGCCAGAATACGCCGTTCGCGTCGAGCCAGCCGACCGCAGCCTGTCGGGCCCCGGGGAAGTTGGACGGCGCGGCCGTGCCCTTCGTGCCGTAGACGCCGTCCCGGTTGATCTTGTTGCTGCCGGCGACCCAGGTCCATTCGAGCGTCGCGGAATCAAACTTCCATAAGTCGTTGAGCTGGCCGATATCGCTGATCGAATCGTGCCCATGACCGCCGAACAGCCAGAGCGTGCCGCTCGCATCGATCCAGGAGACGGATGCGTCTCTTGATCCGGGGATGTTGGACGACGAGGGAGAACCGAGCGTTCCGTAGAGGCCCGGCTGGGCGGCCGTGCTGCTGCCCGCGATCCAGGCCCATTCGAGCGTCGCCGGATCGAATCTCCAGAGATCGTTGAGATGTCCAGTGCCGCCGGCCGCGTCGAGACCGCTCCCTCCGAAGAGCCACAACCTGCCCTCGGCGTCGCGCCAGGTCGCGGACTGATGCCTGGACCCCGGAACGTTGGCGGCGTCGGCGACGCCCAGTGTTCCATAAACGCCCGATTGACCGATGGTATCGCCGCCGGAAATCCAGGTGACCGCCGGGCTGTCGGTGACGACCGGCGTCTTGTTATTCCCGCAGGCGGAAAACGCCGCCGCGAATAAAAAGACCCATAGGACCGGCCTTCCCGCGTTCAACAGGCGGCTTCTTATCATCGAATTGATTCCTGGCATGCTTCTTTTCTCCCTGCGTCGTTCCTTATCTTACTACCCGAAACAACCGCGTTCGTCAACTTTGTCCGCCCGGCCCGGTCCTCGGGCTCCGGGCGTCGTGCCGGCGGCGGCCTGGACAAGAGCGCGCGTCCGGCCCCCTCGGGACGCCTGGAAACGCGCTGCGGCGGCACTATCCTAACATAATTAAAACTCTTTTAACCAATTTAGGTTTCAATTTCCGGCGTTTGAGCCCGGGCGGCAGAGGTCCGCTCCCGGCCCGCCGTTTGACAAATCGGGCGCAAGATAGAAAAATAGAAGCACGAGGGGGTACATATGACCACCACCAGAAAACCTGGCTTTTTTTCCGCCATCGCTGTCGTGGGCATTCTCTTGTTCCAGCTCGGCGCCTGCTCGATTGCCGGGAAACCGCAGAAAATCCCCGTGACGAGTGATCCGGCCGGGGCGAGGATCTTCGTCGATGGGAAGGAAGCGGGGGCCGCGCCCCTCAATTTGTCCCTGAAACGGGAAGAGGGCCATGTCGTCCGGATTGAAAAAGCGGGTTTTGTTCCGGTCGAAATCAAGCTGGAGAGCGAAACCAAGCATTTGAGCAAATTCCAGCAGGGGCTCGTCGTCGCCCTGTCGATTCCCATCGGCGGAGTTGTCGTGGGCCTGTTGACGGGGGGATTATCCGGGGCGGGCCATACACACCAGGCTTTCGGCATCGGATTCCTGGTCGGCGGCGTGCTGGCCCCCATCGGCACCATATTCTTGATCAAGCGATCGAACCATCCCCAGCTGTCCCCCGGCGAGATCAAGGTGATATTGGATGAGGCGCGGGGGCAGGCCATGGCCAGCGTCATCGTCGTCGACCATGAACAGTGGCAAGGCCTGCGCTGGATTCGGATATCGTGCGCCGAGGGCGGAGCGGATGACGTCGTCGCGGTGAATTGAGCCGGCGCGACGCGGTATCGGCGGGACGAGCGGTCGTCCCATTTTTCTCCTTGACAAGACAAACCCGATTGTACTGAAATCAGTATCAGATGATTTCATGCAGGTATCGGGGGGGTGAAGATGAAAACTGCCAATAAGCCCAGCGCCCTTGCCGCCGTCGTGACCGCGGGAGCTCTCCTGTTCCAACTCGGCGCCTGCGCGTTCTCGACGAAGCCGCAGAAAATCCCCGTGACGAGCAATCCCGTGGGGGCCAAGATCAATGTTGACGGGCAGGATATGGGGACCACTCCACTGACCCTGTCTCTGAAGAGGGAAGAGGATCATAAGATCCGGGTCGAAAAACCGGGCTACAATCCCGTGGACATCCTGTTGGTGAGCAAATCTTCGACCGCCGACCGGATTTCCCCTCTCTGGCGCGGCCTTCTCTTCATTCCCCTGATGGCAGTGTTGGGAGCGGCGCTGGGTTACCTTGTAGGCGACCCGGATCAACATAAGACGCACGAGGCAACGGGCTTTTGGATCGGAGCCCTGGCCGGAACGGGCGTGGTGATCGCTTCAGCCGGAAGCTCGTCAAAGGCCTGGCTGAGCCCTGCCGTGATCAATGTCTCGTTGGAAAAGACGCAGGCCCAGGCGCAGGCGCGGACCAACGTCGTCATCCTCGACCGAGATCAGCTGAAAGAGATCCGCTGGATCCGCATCTCATGCGCCGAGGGCGGGCCGGAAGACGTCATCGCGGTGAATTGAGCCATTGAGGAGGTGAACGTGACGACAGCCGCCAAGCCCAGCGCCTTTATCGCCGTTGTAACCGCGTGCGCCCTTCTCTTCCAGTTCGGGGCCTGTTCGTACGAGTCGAAGCCGCAGAGCATACCCGTCACGAGCAATCCCATCGGGGCCAGGATCATCGCCGACGGGCAGGACGCCGGGACGACGCCGCTGACCCTGTCCCTGAAGAGGAACGCGGATCACAGGATCCGGATCGAAAAGCCGGGCTACAATCCGGTGGACATCCTGTTGGTGAGCAGGGGTTCCGGCATCACGCCAGCGGCTCATTTTGGCGGAGGCCTCCTTTTCGTTCCCATGTTCGGATTGTTGGGGGGAGTCATCGGGCTTCTGATCGATAATTCGGACGACGAACTCGCAGGCTTTAAGAACGGCATACTGATCGGCGTCATGGCCGGCGCGGTCTTGATCTTGGCTTCAGCCAAAAAAACGACGGAGAGCAAGCTGAATCCCTCCGTGATCAATGTGTCGCTGGAAAAGGCGCAGACACAAGCTCGGACAAACGTCGTCATTCTCGACCGCGATCAGCTGAAAGACATCCGCTGGATCAGAATATCGTGCGCCGAGGGCGGGGAAGTGGGCGTCGTCGCCGTGAATTAAGACCTTTTCCAGCGTCTGGAAACCAAGCCCGGTCAGTCCTTGATCAACACGTTGGTCGTCAGCCAGTGGAAAGACTTGATCAAGGCCAGGAAGTCCTTCTCATATTTAGGGCTGACTTCCTTAGGGCCGTGCAATACAAGAGCCACATAAAGGGGTAATTCCTTGCCGGGATCGAGGAAACAGACGTAGTCGGTCGTTTTGTCGTCGATGACATAGACTTTCGATGCGCATTCGTATTTCAGCTCGCCGATCGGGAATTCCAGGAATTCGATCTTCTTGGCGTGTTGTTTGTAGTTCTCTGCATCGAACGTCAGACCATCCTGAATCGAAACGCCGCCCTTTCCATAAACGGTGATGTGCATGATCGCCGGCGAGCGGCTGACGTCATTTTCGCCCACGCAAAAATACGCGTTCAAGCGATATTGACCGGCATCTTCCGTATGGCAAGTCCAGCCTTTCGGCTCCTTGACCCAGAAGCTGAAACCTTGCCCATGAATGAGCAGCGCGTCCATCTGCTGTGCATGAACCGCCAAACCTGCCAGAATCATCATGAGCACGAACGACGAAACGTTTTTCATGATCCACCCTCCTTGGCCGGCCGGGCGCCGATCCGATCCGAATATTATGTCCCAGGCCCGTGCGATGTCAAATCGCGATGCTCGCACGCGTTTCGGTCCTTGACAAGGGACATGTAGGAGACTAGTTTGGATATGATGCAAGAGGGGAGGTGGGCATGAAGAAGATCCCGTTCTTTTGTGCGGCTCTTTGTCTATGGCTTTTCCCTTTGTCATATCATTACGCACGGCCCTGCCCGGGCCTGGAGCAGGAGCAACCGGTGCTCAAGCACGAAGTGACCGTCGCCCTGAAGCTCGTCCAGGTATATGCCACGGACAAGCGAGGCAACCCCGTCACCGACCTCCGGAAAGACGAGTTCACCCTTTTCGACGACAAGAACGAAAAACGGATCACCGAGTTCGAGCGGCACGTCATGCCCCTGCCTGAAAAGGCCGCGGCCGTGCCAGTGCCCGCCGAGAAAGCGGCGGAGCCCGCGGCCAATCCGCCGTCGCCGCTCCTGAGCCGGAGGTTCTTCCTCCTTTTTGACCTCGTTTTCACCGAGGGCAAAGGCTTCAATCTCGCCAGGGAGGCGGCCCTTCGGTTCCTGAAGACGGACCTGGTGCCCACCGATGAGGTTTCCCTTTTGCTGTTTTCCGGGGGCAGGAGTCTCGCGGTCCGGAAGCTGCCTACTCGCGACCACGGGGCCGTCTATCGGGCCATAGAATCCCTGCGCGCCTCCGACCTCCTGGACCGAGTCTTCAATGAGGGCGAAACGTCCGGCCGTATCTTCGTCAGTGCGGACGCCTCGACCCACAGCGTCCAAGTAGGTCCGAGCAGCGGCTCTGCGCCGGAGATCAGAATCCTGGCCGGAAACTTCATCTGGGCGATGAAGTCCCTGGCCCAAGCCCTCCGCCTCCAACCCGGTCAAAAAAACGTCATCCTTTATTCGCGAGGCATCAAGCCGGAGACCATCGGGCGGGGCCAGTTCGGCGGGGCGAATGACCTCAGCCGAGCCTTCGAGGACATGTGCAAAGAACTGGCCGCCGCCGGGGTTTCCATTTTTCCGATCAATACGGAGGATCCGGATCCTTTCAAAATGGCGAGACCGAATTACGATCCCGGGGAAAAAACCCTGCTCGAGACGGCGAAGGCGACCGGAGGCCAATATCTCGGGTACGCCGCCAGCTCCGATAAACCCATGAAGACAGTCAACAATATCACGGGCATGTATTATGTCCTAGGGTATCCGATCAGCCAGGCCTGGGATGGCCGGTTCCACACCATCCGGGTCAAGACCAGCCGGCCGGACTGCGAAGTCCACGCGCAGCCCGGCTATTTCAATCCCAAGCCGTTCGCCCAGTATTCCAAGATCGAAAAGGAGATCGATCTCGTCGACCTGGCCCTGGCCGGAAAGCCGATATCGCAGGAGCCGATGAGCTTCGCCATGCAGGCGCTGCCGGAAAGCGGCCTGCCGCAAGACAACCTCGTTTTTGTCGCCGAGGTTCCCGCCGACGTCCTCTCCGGCTTGGCGGGTCCGAAAGTCGAGGTCGCGAACCTCGTCTTCAATCCTCTCGACGAGATCGTCGACAGTCGGCGCTGCGAAGTCGCCCTCGGGGAGAAGGCTCCATATCAGAAGCCGGCGTTCATCCTGTCCGCTCTTTCCGCCCGGCCGGGCACTTACAAGTGCCGGATCGTCCTGAGGAACCTCGAAACGGGGAAGGCCGCCGTGGCCGGGGTTACGGCGGTCGTTCTGGAGGCGGAAGCGGGCCAGCTCTTCGTGTTTCCGCCGCTGCTGGCGTCAGAGGCCGCGGGGACCGTTTACTTGAGCGGGAAAGTGGACCAGCGGGAGGGGAGGCCGGCTCCCGAAGCGCGGGCCGCCGAGGCCTTCCTTTTGGACGTGAAAAAACACGCACCCTGTCTCGGTAACGAACTCGCGGCGGGGGCCGCGATGACGGTTGCGGTCAAGTGCGCCGTTCCGGGAGGGGATGCCTCCGGGCTGGGGCTTTCGGCCAAGCTCACGAGCCAGGCTTCCGGCGAGGAGCAGGCCCTTCCGCTCACGGTTTTGGAGAAAAAAACCGAGAAGGGAGCTCAAATCTTTTTGGCCCGTATCGTAATCCCGCGGGCAGCCCCCGGCCGTTACGAGCTGGCCTTGATCGTCAGCGACAGCCGTAGCGGCCTCTCGGCGCAAGTGGCCAGGGGCTTCTCCATCAAGTAGCGTCCGCAGGTATATCCTGATTAACCACAATTTGTCGTGACATCTTCCTGTGGCTTATGTTCCTGAAACGAGTGTCGTTAGCTATAAAATATCAGGGGGGGAGAATGGCGGGAAGGTGTGGGAGTCGAACCCACCCGGGACGTTGATAGCCCCATACCGGATTTGAAGGCCGGAGGCCCCACCGGGAACCTTACCCTCCCGTTTTCGAAACTGTCGGCGGCAACGGAAGCTCAAGGAGAGTCTAGCACACTACAAACGGAATTTCTTCCTCCTTAAGCTACCGAGCCTTCGGAGGTCGCCCCCGAGGCTTGACCTCTCAGGTTCAATTTCTTAAGGAGGAGGAGTTTTACGTAGTCATTGAGGATCAGAGAAAGCGCAATATTCCAGCCGAGAAGGAAGAGGGTCATCGCGACGGGGAGGGCCGGGAATAGGCCGCGTATGCCGAACGTCGAAATCAACGCTCCTGCTAGTATATCCAGAGCCATGATGGTCAGCAGCAGCCGGCTCGGCCGGGAACTCCAGAAATGCCGCCGTTCGCGGATCACGAAAATAGACGTCACAGCCGAAAAGAGCAGGATCTCGAAACTGAACGTCCGGATGACAGGGTCAGACGTCCGCAGACGCCACAACGCCTGACCTAGGGCCAGCGCGGCGTAGGATTCTAGAACCATCAGGGTGCCCAGGGCGGCCGCGACCTTGATGTAGGCTTTGATGTTCCATGTGTCCGGTGATGGCGACCACTGGACTCGGTCCGTTGACAGGGAGATCTTCATAAAGTCCGTCATCAGCAGCAGGAGAACCATGGCGAAGGCCGATATGACGAAATCGCCGGTGATTAGAAAAACCCCGACCACGAAGGCCGATTTCAGGATCGTCCTCATGATCTTGTTCAGGATCCAGGTGTTGATCCGCTGGTAGACCTTGCGGCCGTTCTTAACGAGCTCCATGATGCCCGAGAGGCCCCCGCTCGTCAGGACCACGCTGGCCGCCGACTTGGCCACATCCGTAGCGCTGTTTACGGCGATGCCGACCTCGGCCTGCTTGAGCGCGGGGGCGTCGTTGACGCCGTCCCCGGTCATGCCGACTACGTGATGCGCAGCTTGCAGGCTCCGGACGATCATGTACTTGTCCTCGGGATAGACCTCCGCGAAACCATCGCTTTTTTCCATCTGCCTCAGCGCGATGGCGGGATCGGTTTTTAACAAGTCCTTCAGGTCCGATACGCGGCTGATGTCTTCGCCAATCCCGAGGTCCCTGGCGATTTCCATGGCGATCGGGAGAGCGTCGCCGGTCAGCATCTTAACCGTCACGCCGAGCGCATGGAGCTCGTTGATCAACTGTTTCGAATCGGGCCTGGGCCTGTCGCTAAGGGCAACGAGTCCGACGAAGGCCGGTTTCCCGCCCTCAGACATGGCGACGGCCACGGTCCGATATCCCCTTTTTGAAAGGTCCTCGGCCCGCATCTCTAGCGCCTGCTCGTCCTCAGGGCACAAGCCGCAGGCCCCGGCGATGACGGACACCGCGCCCTTCATGATGTGGAGCCGATGGTCACCGCGCCGGACGACGGCCTCCGTTTTCCGAGTGGCTGGATCGAAGGGCGTGAAGCTCTCCTGGACGTCGGCCGGGCCCAACCAGCCCTTTTCGCGCGTCTGCCTGATAAAGGCCAGGTCCAGCGGGTCTCGGTTGGCTTCCTGAGAAGCCAGGGCGCCGAACAGAACAGCCTCCCGCTCGGTGAACGGGCCCACGGGAAAGACCTGGGAAATGGACAATTCGTTGAGCGTTAGCGTCCCCGTTTTGTCCACGCACAGGACGTCCATGGTGGCCGCGTCCTCGGTGGCGCTCAGCCGGGTGACCAGGACGCTCCGCTTCGCCAGGTCCCTGGCCCCGACGGCCATACTCACGGTGTACATCACGGGCAGGGCGACGGGGATTGCCGAGAGGAGGAGGACCAGCATCAAGGGCAGGATTTCGAAGAGGGCTATGTTCCGGACGACGGAGACGGTGATGGTCAGGACCAGGAGGCCGCCGATGATCAGAAGCAGCCTTCGGACGAGCTTCGTCACCACCTCTTCCATGTGGAGCTTGGGGCGGGCGACCTGGATGAGCTCCACCGTTCTGCCGAATTTGGTCCCCGCGCCGGTCCGGAGTACGACTCCGGTCGCCTCGCCCCGCTTGATGACCGACCCGGAATACAGGAGGTCCTCGGCGCCTCTCTCCACAGCGAGAGACTCGCCCGTCAGGGCAGATTGGTCCACTGCGAGCGAGCCGGCCGCGACCTTAATATCGGCCGGGACAATGTCTCCAGCCCGGAGACGCACGACGTCTCCCGGGACGAGTTCCCGTGCCGGAACGGTCGTCCAGGCCCCGTCTCGGAGTGCCCGGGCGTTGATCCGGAGCTCCTTTTTAAGGGCTTCGACAGCGCCGGCAGCCTTCCGCTCCTCCAGCAGAGAGACGACGGCGTTCGTCACCAACAGGACGGCGACGATTATCGCATCAGGGTATTTTCGAAGGATCAAGGAGAGGACAATGATGAGCTCGAGCATCCAGGCGGTCAGGCCCCAGAATTTTTTCAGGAATAATAGGAAGGGTTGAGTCTTTTTCTCCGGGACCTCGTTGGGGCCGATCCGCTTGAGCCGGTCGGCGGCCGAGGCCGAAGTTAGTCCGAACTGAAGGTTCGTCTGAAGGAGATCGGAGGCGTTATCGGGCGTATTGCTTCCGCCGCCTCCGTGAGACGACTCTGTCAAGGAGATGGTCACCTCCGTCGTTCAGGCGGGATTATACGCCGACTCAGTCCCCAAGGGCGCGGTCGACGGCGGCCCGGGCGTGAAGACCCGTCGTATCAAACAGCGGGAGCGCGTGATCTTCTTGCTTGACGAGAAGCGGGATCTCGGTGCAGCCGAGGACGATGCCCTGGGCGCCGCGGCCTTCCAGGCGAACGATGATTCTCTTGAACGCTTCCCGCGAGGCGTCCTTCACCTGGCCCAGGCAGAGCTCGTTATAGATGATGGCATGGATGGCCTGCCGCTCTTCCTCGTCCGGGATGAGGACGTCGATGCCATAATCCGAGGTGAGCTTTCCTTTGTAGAACTCCTGCTCCATGGTGAAGCGGGTGCCGAGCAAACCGACGCGTCGGAGCCCTCGAGCGGCAATGGCCTGGCCTGTGACGTCGGCGATATGGACGAGCGGAATGCGGACGTTCTTCTGGATCTCGTCGAAGACCTTGTGCATGGTGTTCGTGCAGAGAAGTCCGAAGTCCGCTCCGGCGGCCTCGATCCCACGGAAGGCTTCAATGAGCATTTCTGCCATGCGGTCCCATTCCCCGCGTTGCTGAAGGACCTCGATGCCGGCGAAATCCACCGAGTAAAGAACGATCTGGCCCGAGTGGAAGCCGCCGAGCTTCTCTTTGACGGTCTCGTTGATGATCCGGTAGTATTCCAGCGTCGATTCCCAGCTCATCCCGCCGACGAGTCCGATGGTCTTCATCTTTTTTCCTCGGTCTCTAGTTGTAGGCTTCCATGATCTTCTTGTCTTCCTTCAAGAGGGCCCCGGCGATCTCCTCCATGCCCGTCTCCTTCCAGAAGTCCAATTGCCCGTGGACCTTGAGATATTTCAGGGGGATCGGATGGGTGCCGACGACGACCGGGACGCCGTAGCGGGCCTCGATGAACTCCTTGAACTCCCGGATCCGCGGGCACGGGGGGTAGCCGACGACGAGCCCCGTGGCCAAGTGGATGACCTGGGCCCCATTCTTGATCATTTCTTCCGGGACATATTCGACGTTCCCGCCCGGACAGCCGCCGCAGGTCGAATAGCCGACGATCTCGACGGGCTCTTCCTTTGGATAGCGGGCAAAGGCCCCGGCGCGCTCGCGGAGCGCCCGGAAGCATTTTCCGCCCCCGCAGCTCTGATAGCGTCCGCAGATGATGATGCCGATCTTGGTCATGGGTCCTCCTGGACGACGATGAGCGGCCCCCGCCGGACCGGCGGCGCTTAATGGCAGCCGTGGCCCGCGCAGGAGTTCTCGAGGGTCATTTCCTCGAGCTCGCCGGTCCCGAATCTCCGGACGACGTCCTCGACCGTTCCTTCGATCGTCCGGTAGACCCTTATACCGCCTTCGTTGAGCCTCTGTAAAGCCCTGGCGCCGATGCCGGCGCAGACGACGGCCTCGATCTTCCGGCCCTCGAGCATGGCCAGGGGGTGGCACATCCCGTGGGCGTGGTGCTGGCCGTCGTTGCCGATGATCTCATAAGAGCCCGTGACGGTATCGACGATGGTGAAGTGGGGCGCGCTGCCGAAATGACCGTAGGCCGGAGCCTTCGCTCCCTCGGCGGTCGCTGTGGGGACACATATTCTCATGGTTTCTCCTTTCCGTTCACTTGATAAGTTCCGCCTTCGATCCGGATCGCCTTGCCGTTGACGATGGCATCGGCGATCTTCTTTCGAGCCGACGACAGGATCCTGTGGAACGTCGGCTGGGAGACGGCCATCCTCCCCGCGGCCGTTTCCTGCTCCAGTCCTTCCAGGTCCTTCAATCTCAGGGCTTCGAATTCGTCGACGGTCAGGACCGATTCCTCGAGGTCGACCAATCGGATCCCGGCCGGCTTGAAGTAGGTGAGGCCCGGCGGGAAGCACACTCTTCGACAGAGCCTTGGCCGGGGCATGTCAGACTCTCCTCGTCATGGGGACGCCGCACTTAGGGCATTTCGCCGACGAGTACGGCACGCCCCGTTCATGGGCGGCTTCCGTTCCGCACTTCGGGCAAACGCACAATCCGCCGCCCGGCCCCGACCCCGGTTTCGCTCCGCGCCGGCCCGGCCAGCCAAGGCCCCGCCCCAACATCAGGCGCGGCTGATAGGCGGCCGTGGAGATCTCGCGGCTCCTGATCTGGACGGCGACGTAACTGAGGTTGCCGAGACTTTTCATCAGCTCGCCCTTCAGGAGGTTGGCCGTCCGCGTGGCCGCGTCGATCGTCAAGGCGGCGGGCAGTTCAATATCGAGATTGGCCGTGACCATCGGGCCTCTCTTCTGTGTGCGCAGGCCGGCCAGGGCGATCTGCCGCCCCTCGACGATCCCCCTGATCCTGCGCTCGACGTCCTCGCCGGCCGAGGCGTCGAGCAGCGAGTCGGTCGCCTTACGCCCGAGCACGAAGGACTCCCGGAGGATGTAAAGGCCGATCAGCATGGCCATGATAGCATCGGCGTGAACGAACCACTTGGCCAGGAGCAACCCTCCCAGGACGGCCAGAGAGGTGAAGACATCGAGCCTGGAATGGACGCCGTCGCTGAGGAGGCTGAGGCTGTCGTGCTTCCGGCCGGCCCGGATCTTCACGTGGGCCATGACCGCATTGATCAAGGCCGAGAAGGCCATGACGCCCAGGGGCACGACCCCGACGAGGGGCGTTCGCGGCGAGCCGAGCGAGCCGACCGCCTCGTAGATGATCCAGGCGGCCGTCAGGAAGAGGATGACGGTGATGAACAAGCCGGCGAGGACCTCCGCTTTATAATGCCCGTATGGATGGCCCTCGTCCCGAGGCTTCCGGCTGGTGCTGATCCCGATCAGGCTGATGCCCGAGGAGAGGACATCCATCCCGGAGTGAAGTCCTTCGGCCAGGACCGCCGTCGATCGCGAGAGGAGGCCGACGGCGATCTTGCCGGAGGCAAGGACGATGTTGGCGGCTAGGCCGAGAGCGGCGATCTTTCTTTCCATGGCTAAAGACGCCACTTATTGTAATGAATATATATTCATAAGTCAAGGAAGGGAAGGCCGACTCACTCGTCGAGCAGGAAGAGGATCAGATGGGTCAGCGGGACGGCCTGGACGCGGCCCGTTCGAAGCGTACTGCCGGAATATATGTCCGCGCAGCCTCGAGCATCGGTTTCTGGACGTCGGACCCCGTCACCTGGAGCTCCCGCCCAGCAAAAGCTTCGGCCATGGTCGTCCGGTCGAAATCGAACATGGTTCCCTCCGCATCGGAGACAGACCAGCGGGTCTATTTCATAGACCTTCAGCTTCAACATCGCTGCGAAAAGGCTTGACAATTTGCCATGTTTCCGTCATATATTAGGTTATCCTAAATATTAGGATTACCTAAATGGAGATTTATAATGAGCACCAGCACTGAAGAATACCTAGAAGCTTTATATACTCTCACCCAGGATAACAAGACGGCCACAACTTCGGGAATTTCGAAAAGGCTCAATATTACTCCAGCCAGTGTAACCGAAATGCTGAGGAGGCTGGCCGACGCCGGTTACGTCAATTACTCACGTTACCAAGGTGTGACGCTGACGGCTCAAGGCTATGAAATAGCCGAGAAAATGACCCGTAAGCACCGGCTGCTGGAACGTTTTTTACATGATGTGCTGAAAATCGGAAATGATAGGGTACATAAGGAAGCCTGTGAAATGGAGCATGCGCTCTCGGACACCACGGAGCGGGCCATCTGCCAAACTCTGAAATCACCGTATAAGTGCCCGGATGATAATAAAGTGATTCCCGCCTGCAACCTGGGATTTTCCAGTTGTGAAGAGTGTAAACAATGGGGAGATGGCCTGGAGAAAGTTGGGCCTCGAAAGACAAATATAGTATCGCTAGCCGCTTTAAAAGAAAAACAGGAGGCAAAGATAGCTTTTATACGGGGCGATAACAAAGCGCTGCGCCGGTTGCTGGATATGGGTCTGACGCCGGGCACAAAGGTTAGGATTAGCCGCGTTGCGCCGCTTAAAGGTCCGGTGGAGATTACCGTCAGAGGGTCTCGTCTGGCTCTCGGTGAGAAGATCGCGTGCAATGTTTTCGTGGAAAAACCGATGAACGCCGGGGGGGGCGGATAGGATGCAGGGGGGCAGGCATCGTCATAGGCACGGACATCATTACAGCAGACGGGTGACCATCGCTTTGGCCGGCAACGCTAATGTCGGCAAAAGTGTGATCTTTAACCAGCTGACCGGTTCGCGCCAAATAATCGGCAACTGGCCGGGCAAGACCGTAGAAAGGGCAGAGGGCTCGCTGGATATCGATGGTTACGATATGACCCTCGTAGATCTGCCCGGAATCTATTCCCTATCAACATATTCGATGGAAGAACTGGTCACCCGGGAATACATTGCTTACGAAAAGCCAGACGTCATTATCAATGTCGTCGGCGCTGCCGTCCTGGAACGCAATCTCTTCTTTACTCTCCAGCTGATCGAGATGGACGTACCGCTGGTCATCTGCCTCAACCAGATGGATATTGCCGAGGATATGGGGATAACGATAGATAGCCAAAAGCTCCAGGAAATGCTGGGGCGTCCCGTGGTCACCACTGTCGCGTCTACCGGCAAAGGTATACGCGAGCTCATCGCCAAAGCTATCGGGGTCATCGGGCGTCCTGTCCAACGGCAGCCGATTGCGTTCAGAGGCGACATCGAGGCGGATACGAAAGAGTTAAGCGGGATGATCGAGGCGGAACAATTGCAGCTGGAATATTCTTCCCGCTGGGTTGCTATTAAATTGCTGGAGGGTGATCCAACCATAAAGGAACTCGTCGGCTCGAAATCGACGAACGTCATTCGGGCTGCTGAAACACTCTCCAATCGGTTGGAAGAGCTTCATCAAGAGCCCGGCTTTGTTGCGGTCGCTTCAGAGAGGTATGCCCTAGCGAATCAGATTGTCCACGATGTCCAAACTCAGAAAACTGTAAAGCTGTCATTATCCGACCGTCTGGACCGCTTGGCCACTCACAGAGTATTCGGCTATATTGTATCTTTAGGCGTGATTGGCCTCTTGCTTGTCTGGACCTTTGCTATTGGGATGCTTCTTTCCAATTTATTTTCGCAGGCATTCAGTTTCTTCCAGCCGGTCGAGCCAAAGCTGGGCGGGGCATTACTCAGTGCTTTGTGGAACGGTGTATTCGGTGGGTTTGTGGCCGGAGTAACTCTCGTCGTACCCTATGTCGTTCCCTTCTATATCATGCTGGCCATCATGGAGGATTCCGGCATCCTAACCCGGGTGGCCTTCATGATGGACAGCGCCATGCACCAGATCGGGCTGCATGGGAAGGCTATTATTCCTCTAATACTGGGCTTGGGCTGCAATGTGCCGGCGATCTGCTCTACTAGGATTATGGGCACCCGTCGAGAGCGGCTGCTGGCTGCTTTCGCTATAACCTTCGCCCCCTGTGCCGCACGAACAATCATCATTATGGGTTTGGTGGCGGCTTTCGTGGGCATCTGGTGGGCTTTGGCACTTTATGTCATTGATATATTGCTCCTGGTTGTTGTTGTCAAAATAGCGGTCAAGACAGTTCCTGGTGAACTGACCGGACTGATTATGGAAATGCACTCTTTTAAAAGGCCCTCTCTGTCCGTGGTCACCAGACAGACGTGGGCGCGTACGAAATCCTTAATCACCCTGGTTTTTCCGATATACATGGCGGGCACCGCGATGGTCCAGGGAGTGTATGCCCTGGGTTGGTTCGGACCGGTGAATAAGGCCTTGTCTTTTCTCACTGTGGGCTGGTTACGGTTGCCCGTGGTCGCCGGAGTGCTGCTTATATTCGGAGCGGTTAGAAAAGAGTTAATACTGCTTATGGCAGTTGCGATATTCGGTTCGAACATAGCAGGCTCGCTCACCCCGGTTCAGCTTATCGTCCTGGCTCTGGTGGGGACCATTTACCCTTGCCTGGCGACTGTCGGCGTGTTAGATAAAGAATTTGGCTGGAAAGCCGCCTGGGCCATCATCGGAGCCAACACAGCGATAGCAATCGCGGTCGGCGGTGTTGCAGCAAGAGCTCTGGCCTTAATATTTCATTAAGAACGAAAATCTATAGCGATGGCCCGCTATGCCTTCGGATTAGCCCGTACCTGTGGCTCAGACCGAGCAGAGAGCCGAACGTCCCGACGACCGGCCGGTCCGGGGGGGGGCACCGGTCTTGCAGATTTTCCCGTGACCTGCGGGGATGTCGTACTCGGGGCGGTGAAAGGCCTCGATCCCGAGGGACCGGCGCTTCGGAACGGCCACTCTTTGATAACTCGTTGACTTATGAAGGCTTAGAGATTGCCGGACGAAGGGAGAAAGGTTATGATAAATATTATGAAAGCCGATTATCATGCTTTTGGCCATATGCCGATGAGCGTGTTCAGCGCGTGATCGCCGGGTGAAATGGGAAAGATATTGAGATCACCGCGAACTCAACGGACCTTTCATTCTCCAAAAAAGGCCTCCGACCGCGGTGCCGCGACCGAGGCCATCCTCGAGAGCATTTCCGACGGCGTTTTCACGGTGGATCCGGAATGGCGCATCACGTCGTTCAACCGGGCGGCTGAGGTGATCACGGGGGTTCCGCGTGGTGAGGCCCTGGGGAAACGGTGCTCGGACGTCTTCCGTTCCAGCATGTGCGAGGCCGAATGCGCGCTCCGCCGGACGTTGAAGACCGGGAAGCCGATCATCGGCAAATCCGGTTATATCATCGACTCGGACGGGAGACGCATTCCCATCAGCGTCTCCACGGCCGTACTGCGGGATGCCGCCGGACGAGTGACCGGCGGCGCCGAGACCTTTCGCGACCTCTCCGATCTCGAAGAGCTGCGCCGGGAACTGGAGGGAAAATACAGGATCGGAGATCTGACCAGCCGGAGTCCTCTGATGCAGCGGGTGTTCGAGGTCTTGCCCGCCATCGCGGCCAGCCCCAGCACGGTCCTCATCATCGGAGAAACGGGGACCGGCAAGGAATTGGTGGCGCGGACGATCCATTCTCTCGGGCGCCGCCCCCAGGGCCCGTTCATCGCGGTCAACTGCGGGGCTTTGCCTGAGACGCTTCTGGAGTCGGAGTTGTTCGGTTACAAAGCCGGAGCGTTCACCGGCGCGAATAAGGACAAGCCCGGCCGTTTTGCCCTGGCCCGGGGAGGGACCCTCTTCCTCGACGAGATCGGTGAGGTGAGCCCGGCCTTGCAGGCCCGTCTGTTACGGGTTCTCCAGGACCGGACCTTCGAGCCACTGGGGGGAACCCGTTCCGAGAGCACGGACGCGAGGATCCTGGTTGCCACCAATAGAGACTTGGCCGAGCAGGTGCGGGGGGGCGTTTTCCGTGAGGACTTCTACTACCGCGTGAACGTGGTCCGCATTGAACTGCCCCCGCTGCGCCGAAGGAAAGAGGACATCCCCCTTCTTGTGGAGCAGTTCGTCTCCCGGTTCAACCGCTTGCAGCAGAAAACCGTGCCGGGGGTCACTGCGGAAGCCCTGTCGCTCCTAATGGCTCATGATTGGCCGGGAAATATCCGCGAGCTGGAGAACGCCGTCGAGCGCGCCTTCATTCTCTGCCGGGAAGGGCGCATCGGCATCGAACACCTGCCTGAAGAATTGACGGCCCATGGCGCGGCGCCAGTGGCGGATCCCGAGGTGCGGTCCGCCCACGATATCCTCGACGCCCAGGCCATCCGCGCCGCGCTCGAACGCAACGCCTTCAATCGCCTGGCGGCGGCGAAGGAACTCGGCATCCACAAGACCACGCTTTTCCGCAGAATAAAGAAACTGGGGATCTCCCCGCCTGAGAAGGACGGCCGTTCGCAGCGCCGACCGATACAGTAGCGGCCGTGCACCTATTTGGCTAGGCAATAGGAGCATAGTCGCTACTCAACGACCTGACGTGATCTCATCGTAGATCGCTCTAATTCATTTCATTCCAATGGCATAAGCCTGTTCCCTAACATTCTTCGATGTTGGCACAACAATTGCTTCTAAGCCGTTTGTGAACGATAAGCAGGATCTCGGATGATTAAAGCGGCATTCGCGCACTGGGACCATCGGATCGCGCCGGTCTTCGACATCGCCCGGCAGATTCATATCGTTGCGGTCGAGCCGGGACGAACGGCCGCTGAAGCGGAGGGAGTTCTGGCGGATGACCTGCCGCTTCAGAAGGTGATTCGTCTTGCGGAGCTTGGCGTTGGAACGCTGGTCTGCGGCGCGATTTCCAGGCCTTTACGCGCGATGGTTGCCGCTTACGGCATCCGGGTGATTCCGTTCGTGTCCGGCGAGCTGAGCGAGGTCATCCAGGCTTGGCTCCGGGGCGGTCTCGATGGCGGAGAGTTCGCCATGCCAGGCTGCTGCGGGCGCGGTCGGGGCCGTCGGGGAATCAACAGCATCAACCAGGAGGGATATTTCATGAATGGAAGAGGACGTGGTGGAATGGGATCAGGCGATGGGCGGGGGCAAGGCCGGGGAGGCCCAGGCCGAGGTCGCATGGGCGGTCCCCTTGCGGGGGGGGCTGGAGGCACCTGCCTGTGTCCGAAATGCGGGCATCGCGAACCGCATAAGATTGGAGTGCCGTGCCTACAGAAGCCGTGCCCGAAGTGCGGCACGGCGATGATAAGGGAATAAAAAAAGAAAGGAGGCTATAACCATGCCATTAGGAGACGGAACCGGGCCCATGGGAATGGGCGCTATGAGCGGACGCGCGGCCGGATACTGCGCGGGGTTTGGAATGCCGGGATACGCGAACCCCGTTCCGGAGCGAGGCTTCGGGATGGGTTTCGGACGCGGCCGTGGCGCCTGGGGGCGCGGATTCGGCGGCGGCGGCCGAGGATGGCGGCATATGTTCTATGCCACAGGCCTGCCGGGCTGGGCGCGATTCGGCGGGTATGCCGCGCCTTATGGATCCTTCACGCCGTACCAGAAGCGCGACCCCGAGACGGAGAAGCAGGCGCTCAACAGCCAGGCCGAGGCCTTGCAGTCGGAACTCGACTTCATCAAGAAGCGGCTTTCCGAAATCGAAACCGGAACCGCGGCGGAATGACCGCCACAGGCTTGACCTGCTGCGGAGCAGGGCAGGCGGATCCGTACCAGTCTTGCGGCGGCCGCACCGTCCTGCTGGTCGGCACGGCCGCCGTGAGGCCGATTTGAGAATGAGAAAAGGAGAAAACAAAGCATGGAACAACCAGCCAGAATCCCGTTGATCGGCGAAAAGGCTCCGGCTTTCAAGGCGGAAACTACACAAGGACCCATCAACTTCCCCGACGACTTCAATGGCCATTGGGTGGTTTTCTTCTCCCATCCCGCCGATTTCACTCCGGTCTGCACGACGGAGTTCATGACCTTCGCGTCCATGCAGCCTCAATTCGAAAAGCTCAACTGCAGACTTCTCGGCCTGTCCATCGACAGCACCTACAGCCACATCGCCTGGCTGAGGACCATCAAGGAAAAGATCGAATTCAAAGGCATGAAGGGCGTCGAGGTGACCTTCCCGGTGATCAGTGACCTCACGATGGAGGTCTCCAAAGCGTTCGGCATGCTCCAGCCCTCGGCCAGCACGACGCAGGCCGTTCGAGCTGTATTCGTCATCGATCCCGAAGCGACGGTCCGGGCCATCCTCTACTATCCTCAGAGCAACGGCCGCAACATGGAAGAGATCAAGCGGCTGCTTGTCGCCTTGCAGATGGCCGACAAGAACAAGGTGGCGACTCCCGCCAACTGGCAGCCCGGTGAGGACGTTATCGTGCCCCCGCCGGGTTCCTGCGGGGCGGCTAAGGAAAGGATGGAACAGCCGGACGGGGACGTCCACTGTCTCGACTGGTTCCTGTGCTTGAAGAAATGCCCAAAATGAAATAGATCGGGGCCGAGGCCGGACATCGCGGACGATAAAAAAAAGAACGGAGTGGAGATAACCGATGAAAATCGCCCTTAGTACGTCGGGAGAGACCCTGGAATCGCCGTTGGACGCGCGTTTTGGCCGCGCCCCGAAGTTTTTGGTCTACGATCTGGACAGCGAGACCTTCGAAGCGGTCGATAACCGGCAGAACATGAACGCGGCCCAGGGGGCCGGAATCCAGTCGGCGGAGACCGTGGCCCGCCTGGGAGTCCAGAGTCTCGTGACCGGGCATTGCGGGCCGAAAGCGTTTCGTGTGCTTCTGGCGGCCGGGATCAAGATCTACACCACCGACGCGCCCACCGTGGCCGCGGCCCTGAAACTCTATCGCTCCGGAAAACTGACGGAGGCCAAAGCCGCCGATGTGGACGGGCATTGGGTGTGAACTGCGAGGCGACGGACGCCCACGCGCGAAACGGTCTGTCACTTCGGTAAGCTCAGCATGATTCTCGCGGTCGCTTCGGGCAAGGGAGGAACCGGCAAGACAACCGTGTCCGTGAACCTGGCGCGGGTCTTCGGCCCCGAAGTGCGGCTTCTGGACTGCGATGTCGAAGAGCCGAATGACCACCTCTTTCTCAAGGGGACCCCGCGCGGGGAGGAAACCGTTACCATTCCCGTTCCTCACGTGGATGAGTCCCTTTGCGACGGCTGCGGCGAGTGCGGCCGTTTTTGCGAATACCACGCCATCGTTTCGTTCGGGGCCACCGCGCTCGTCTTTCCTGAGATGTGTCACGGCTGCGGGGGCTGCGCGAAGGTCTGCCCCAAGAAGGCCATCCGGGAGACGGGGCATAAGATCGGCGTGGTCGAAACCATGGAATCGGGGAACGTCACGTTGATCCAAGGACGGCTCGATATCGGGGTGGCCATGTCGCCGCCCCTCATTCGCGCGGTGAAGGCCCGCCTACGAACGGGGCTGCCCGCGATCCTGGACGCGCCCCCGGGAACGTCATGCCCGGTGATCGCGTCGCTCCGGGGAGCGGACTTCGTCGTGCTCGTCACGGAGCCGACACCGTTCGGTCTGCATGACCTCAGGCTCGCCGTGGATATGGTGCGAGTCCTTCGGATCCCATTCGGCGTGGTCCTCAACCGGGTCGGGATCGGTGACGACCGGGTGCATGTCTTCTGCGGGAATGAGGGCATCCCGATTCTCCTGGAAATCCCGGATGACCGGAGGATCGCCGAAGCCTATTCGAGGGGCGAGCTCATCGTCGAGGCCCTGCCGGAGTACCGCGCTCACTTCGAGCGGCTCCGTGAGGCCGTCCGGGAGCGGTCGGAGGTCGCGGCCCGGCCTCCGTCCGATGATGAGAATGAAAGGCCTGGCCATGAAAGAGCCTGAAGGCCTGTCGCGTAGAAAGGCTGCTTTTCGTGCCCGAACGGAACATTATGCCAGTTTAGGTTTCGACCGTTTCGCGGCGGCGGATTTCGTGATCGGGACGGGTGGTCGGCTTTCAAGCCCTGCTCTGGACGTCGGCACCGGCAAGGGACTTGCGGCCATGGCCTTGGCCCGCCGGGGATTGAAGGTCGTCTCCGTGGATCCCGATACGGACGAACAGGCCCTGGCCCTTCTTTTGGCCGAGGAGGCGGGCTTGGCGGATCAGATCCGTTTCATCCGGGGAGACGCCTCCGACCTGCCCTTTCCCGGAGGTTATTTTGGCTGCGCCGCCCTTGTCGGCGTCCTCCACCATCTGCAAGATCCGGCGCCCGTGCTTGGCGAGACGGCCAGGGTCCTGAGGCCTTCCGGAATTGTTATCCTGGCTGACTTTTCGCCGGAAGGATTGGAGCTCGTCGCCCGGGTGCACCGGGGGGAGGGACGGGAGCATCCCGTCAGCGGCGTCACCCCGGAATCTGCTGCGGCCTTTCTTTCCACGAGGGGGTTCGCGGTCGAGGCCCGACTGAGCGGTCACAAGCATGATGTGATCGTGCTCGCAAAGGAACACGGAAGAGAGGAGCTGAGGACCGATGCCAACCTACGAATATGAATGCCGTCAGTGCGGCCTGCGGTTCGAAAGGCGGCAGCCCATTGCTGACCGTCCGGTGACGGAATGCCCCGAATGCCGAGGCGAGGTCCGCCGATTGGTCAGCGGCGGGGTCGGATTCATTGTCAAAGGGTCGGGTGGCAGACCGGTCGAACACCACGCCGGCTCGTGTTCCCTGGAACAAAGCGGTAAAACATGCTGCGGGCGGGACGAGCGCTGTGGGAAACCACCGTGCAGAGAAGAATCATGACCGCGAGCAGCGTCCGATACTCGTATGGTCCCGTTCCCTCGCGGCGTCTGGGACAGAGCCTGGGAATTAACAACATCCCGGCTAAAATATGCACCTATTCCTGCGTCTACTGTCAGGTGGGGCGAACCATACGGATGCAGAATGATCGCGGCTCCTTCTATGAGCCCGAAGATATTTTCCGGGACGTGCAGAGGAGATTGGCGGAAGCGAAGGAGGCATCAGAGCGAGTCGACTACCTGACGTTCGTGCCAGATGGGGAGCCCACTCTCGACGTGAATCTGGGCAAAGAAATCGCGCGCTTGAGGGAGTTGAAGGTCCCTGTCGGTGTGATCACGAACAGTTCGCTTCTCTGGCGCGATGACGTCAAAGAGGACCTTGGCAAAGCCGATTGGGTTTCGCTGAAGATCGATTCTGTTCAGGAAGTCGTCTGGCGACAGATCAATCGGCCTCACAAAGCCTTTCGGCTGCCCATGATTCTGGATGGGATACGGGCCTTTGCCAAAGCCTTCACCGGCAAGCTGGTAACGGAAACGATGCTCATAAAGGGGATCAACGACAAGGATGACGGCATGAAGGAGGTCGCCGATTTTCTCCACAATGTCCAGCCTTATGCGGCGTATCTGAGTATTCCGACCCGTCCGCCGGCGGAGAAATGGGCCTGTATCCCGGATGAAACGGCGCTCAACCGAACATACCAGATATTTACCGACCGGTTGAACGCGGTGGAATACCTGATCGGCTATGAGGGAGATTCTTTCGCCTTTACCGGAGAAATCGAAAAAGACCTCTTGAGCATAACCGCCGTTCACCCGATGAGAGAAGAGGCTGTCAGAGCATTTTTGTCTCGGGCCGGAATAGCGTGGGAAGTTGTCGATCGACTGGTGGCCCAGGGGGATCTTGCGAGAACGAAGTACGCTGGGCAGATCTTCTATCTGAGAAGATTCACAACAGACCGTTTGTGAAACACATGAGCAGCAAAGGCGACCGCTATATCGAGTCATGCCGGAACCAATTTTGGCAAAAGGTCTTCCGACTCGAACTCGGATACCTTATTGAACACCTCAAAGGGTGCCAAGATGTCCTTAGTGTCGGCTGCGGTACGGCGGCGATAGAAGGTGAATTGGCGGAAAGTGGTTTCAACGTCACGGGGCTGGACGTCTCTCAGGAGGTCTTGAATTGTGCGCCGGACTCGGTCACAACCGTTGCAGCCCGAGCCGAAGACATGTCATTCCCGGCCAATTCCTTTGATGCCTCGATTTACGTGGCCTCCCTTCAGTTCGTCGATGACTACCGAAAGGCGCTGGAGAAGACGGCTTCGGTCTTGCGTCCCAAAGGCCGGATTGTTGTCATGTTGCTCAATCCGGCGTCGACGTTTTTCCAGGAAAGGTTTCGCGATCCCAATTCTTATGTCTCAAAGATCAAACATACTGACCAGAAGGCGATAGAGGATGCGGTCGCCAGAAGTTTCACGGTGCATTCGGAGTACTTCCTTTGCGTTGACGGAAATGAGGTATCCGCAGCTGCGAAAGAATCTGACGCAGCGGTGTACATCATTTTGGGCACGAAGCGGGCGGCGCCTTTGGGAGCGAGGAATATGCAGGAATTGGTAGTCATCAGCGGTAAGGGAGGGACGGGCAAGACCAGCCTGGCCGCCTCGTTTGCCGTTTTGGTGGACCG
>Ga0315282_10002288_pt1 | contig 35478 bp, 33 predicted proteins | sample YL17G07_20_MG_FD_203693 | JGI IMG/M metagenome (GOLD analysis project Ga0315282, IMG submission 203693) | Sediment microbial communities from Yellowstone Lake, YNP, Wyoming, USA - YL17G07_20 | ecosystem: Environmental > Aquatic > Freshwater > Lake > Sediment | place: USA: Wyoming | collected...
GCCCCTGTCGCTCGATTCCTCTTGATAACTCCAATGGGACAGCTATTGATACATATGCCACACTGCCAGCAAACTACGGCAGAATCAACGTACGGCTCGTATCGCACTACGTGAATTCTCGCTTTCAAAGGATTGTTCACTTCCTCGTGGGCGAACGAGCAGTGCAGCATGCATCTTCCACATGCAGTGCAACGCCTTGGGTAGACGACCAGCATCTTCGGATACTTCTCCATTACCTGTCTTGCCCGTTCAGGGGTTACAGATCTGGATACACCTGTTGGTTTGCTTACTTTTGACAATTGATTCAACCTGATTCCTAGCTAGGAGACTGTGGAATTCTGGTGACACATATAAGTTCTGTTGAAAAACTTCCCACTGAAGTTATCCTCTATCTTGAGAATCGGGTTCGAGAGAGCCCGACCCTGGAATTAGGGTGCCAGACTGGAGGCGAACCTCCTAGTCTGGAGGAATCTCCTTGAATCGTAGATCTATGTTTATGTGTTTCTGCTTGTTGTAGACTCGTGCTAACCCGTATACGATCCACGGGAAGGCTGAACACACAGTAACGGTGGTTATGAGTGGCGTCAGTGCGAGAGCTCCGCCGGTGAGCGCTGGCATGAACAATATGTAGACGATCCATGCGCTGGAAATCAAACCCAAGAATCCTAGGATTACCAGAATAGGAACTCCCAGAATCTTCATTCTGACGATTCGTGGTGCTTTCTCGTAGATGCCGCGGCTACCCTTGGCGTATGGAAAAGCCATTGCTCCGATGCCAAGGACAACCCATCCTATGAACCATATAGCGGTAGAATAGGCGATCATTTGGAGGTAGAGCGTGTACAGGGCAAGGTACAATGTGAAGAAGCCCATTATGGCCGATATTAAGCATAGAATCCATGGTGATCCTCTGCGATCAACCTTGCTCAAGAATCCGGGGAATATGCCGTCTATTGAGTAGGCAAACACGTTTCTACTAGCACCCATCGGTAAGGCGGCGACTGAACAGAACATGGCAAGGATGTAAAGTATTGATGAAATGATCGGCAGATACACGTTGTCAGTAGCAAACATGGCGAGAAGGTAGAATGACGGAAACGTTCCAAAAAGTTCAGAAGCTCTGGAGTAGTAGGGCGCTGCTGCTCCGATCGTTGTAAGTTGGGATATAGCCTGATAGTTCTCGAGTCCTATTGCATGATAGACCAAGGCCGCTGCGAAAGTATACAGGACTGCATACAATGCGATTGATCCAACCTGGGCGAGCGACTGTGACTTTGCAACGGATTTGATCTCTCCACAGAAATTAGCCGGGAATGTAGATGCAAGAGTGTTCTGGCTGACATAAATTGCTCCAGCGAAGATTGACATAGAAAGAACAGTCCCTTCCATAAAACCAGGAGTAGCCCTTGCTACCCCAACTATATCGTTCTGGAAGTTGATTCCGAGGTTCCTTTCAACGTTGACCATGAAGCTCGTTGGGTTTGATGTACCAAATATCAATGTCCACACAATGAACTCAAGGATAATCGCGAAGAATGCCACAACCGAAACTCGCGCCACCCATTGAACGCCAAGGTAATGCACTAAGTTGCTGAACACCAGAAAGATGAACCCCATAATGAACATCCATATATATGCTGGATTAGCTGGGTCGCTTATCGCAACAGCAAGGCCTCTCAAAGCCACATTGCCTGTGGCGTTTCCCACTGCCATGAGAAGAGGAGGCACACCGTAGTAAATTCCAAATTGCGTTAGCAGCCCAGGCCATATGTATGAGTTGATAGTCATCTGCCAAGAAGTGAATAATCCCCACCCTGGTCCAAGAGACCGACTTACATAGAGATATTCGCCTCCCGACCGTGGCATCGCGATCGCAAGTAGCACGTATATGAGAACTGATGGGTAAATCACGATCACGGCCCATGAACCAACCAAATAGTTGGCTCCAGGGTATAGTATAGTCCCCCAAATCATGTATATCGCTACTAGAAGCAAAGCTGGAGCTTGGAACGAATAGGAGAGAGCCTGAAACGGGCTCACTCTACGGATCAGCCCCGATGCTTTTCTAACGAAAATGCCTTCTTGAGTCATATGTTGTCCACCTGAATTTTGCGTGCCACCAAATACGGTTGCGTTTTTTATTTAAGTCTTTGGAAAGCATTATATCCGAATTTGACAGTTCCGTAAGAAAATTAATGCCATTTGCCTGTCAAAGGAAAAAGTTACATAAATCTGATCTCAAAAGGGCGCACGCAAACTCTTGTCATAACAGGTCGATCCTGCAGCTCTCTTTGAATACTTTATAGCATACGACCGTGTTGGTGTCACCTACATTCTTCGTGCGCAAGAAAGCGTATGCAAGGTTTCTCGCCTCTTCTTTGTTTGAACATCGCGATATGACCAACAGATCATCAGCACCGAATAGTTGGTACACCGAACTTACTCCTTTTAACGAGGCGATTCTCTGCGCAACCTTTTCCTCGGCTACCCCTCTGGGGTCACAGCGAACACGGGTAATAAGCACGTATTCTTTTCCAACCTTTTCGGGGTTAATCCTTGCGTGAAATCCTTCAATAATGCCCTTTCTGGTCAAGCGTTTCAATCTGTAAGCCACGCCTACTTTTGTAATCCCGCCTACCTTGCGAGCTACCTCGCTTAGAGGCAGCCGACCATCGTCCTGAAGTAATTCGAGGATCTTCTTGTCCTTCTCGTCGAGTTCGTCTCTTTCGTATTTTGTCATGGTTATTGCTTACAATGTCAAAATATTGATATAGATTTCTCTACGCATGCCTTTACAACCGTGAACCTTCTCTGTTTTGTACCGACAATTCTAAGGGAAACCCCAGGAACGGTCTTCCTAAACTTTGTACCCTGTACTAGCACATCGGGAACATAGGCGATAGTTTCTTGATGCGTAGATTATCGAGAAAACAGAGGTTCTGGAATCGAACAAACAGTCTGAGGGAGTATCGGGAAACTGACTAATGAGGGGGGGCAGTTCATCATCTTTCGCAACGCTGATCAGATCAGACACAGTTCCTATCGATGCGCTATACAAGAAAGCTCAAGATTACTTATAGTAAGTTTGTTTCCGCTCTAGTGGTTACGTTGCTGACTATTTCTGTTCTTTCGATTGCGACACTGATCGAGCCGCGCGAGTGTCACAGCCCTCGATGGTTCCAGAAAAAACTTAAGGTTCAAGCCTGATGGCATGCATGAAGGGGTACCGTGAAAGATGGTGGAGGCTGACTTCGTTAGAGCCTTAAGATCCGAGTGGATGCAAAGGCCCGTCAAGATAAGTGTACTTGAGGGCGGCCTCAGCAACAAGAATTTCTTGGTAGAAGATGATGGTAAATTCTACAAGGTGAGAATCCCTGGAAGAAACACAGACTTCTTTTCTGACAGGGACGGTGAAATAAACGATCTAAAGATTCTCGAATCAACCAACCTGATATGGAAACCCGGCGACTCAAATCCAAAGAGTGTAATTCCTGGAGTAATAGATTACAAGAACGATAGCAAAATCGCAATTTTCGCTTATATTCCAGGCGTCACCGCTAAGAAAGAGGATTTCAAGAATCCAGAGATCAGAGAAAGATTCTTCAAGACGGTCAAGCAGCTCAACGAATCTGGGGTCGAATTGTACAGGAAGTATAGTATTTTCAGCGAGCTGGACAAGTACATGAACCGGATAAGAACTTATGGCCACGAGATCGTAAGAGACTATCCAATGGAAAAAATGACAAGATTCAAAGAAATAATTGAAAGTGAGGTGAACAAAGCCCCACTCTCACCTGTCCCTTGTCACAATGATTTCGTTTCCGATAATGTCATCCTACGCGATGACTCGGTGGCTCTTATAGATTGGGAGTACGGTGGCATGGCCGATCCACGCCACGAGATCGCTGACTTCCTTGTTGGACAAGCAGAAGGCAGCCACTCTCCCACTCCAATGACTGAAAAAGAAGAAGATCACATATTGGGAATTGTTTTCGGAAAAGAAAAAGAGCGCCACAAGCGTGTGGTAGATTGCTACAAGTTCACTTCCAATCTTCAATGGGCTTTGTGGTCCGTCATTCAGTTTCACATGTCTGAGATAAACTTCGATTTTGACTCATATGGACGCGGATTCTTCGAAGCTGCGCTAGAAGTAGTTGAAATACTCAAACAGCGGTATTCACTTCCCTTCTGAGGATCGTGATTGCCCGACACAAATTCGCACTATATGCAGATTCTTCGCCGTCAAAGACGGGGCAATCATTACAGCGCGAAAGGACGTAGTCGATGGGATAACTCGAAGAACTGCTCTCTAACCCATCAATGGACAGATGCTGGTCGATTTCGAATTTGTGCGCCTCTCTAAGATCTCAACGAAAGAACCGAGATTCACCCATATGTGAACTCGGGGTTCTCAATACCTCCCTTTTTCTTAGGAGTTATCAAGGCACCTCGCAGCACACCTTCTCCATACTCACTTCCAGGGTTAACACACACCGTTCTTCCAATGTTTATGTAGGCTCTAGACTCGTGAATGTGCCCGTGTAGACCCAGAAATGGCTGATATTTCTCGATAGCCGCCCGCACTGACTTACTGCCTACATGTATCATGTTGAAGCCTCCTGCTCGAGACAAAACGGGCGTCAAGTCTTCCTTGAGTTCCGGGGCAAGATCTATTGGGGTGTCATAGGGCGGGGTGTGAAAATTGAAGATGCACTTGTCAAAGTTGCTCACCTTTTGCACCATTTGATCAATCTTCTTTCCCATTTCCCCATCGGCAATATCACGTGGACAGTGCCAAGGAGTAATATTACTGTAGCCGGTGCTGGCCAATTCATAATCACCCATTGTTACGACATCGCCCTCTGGGTCCCTAACATAAGATGATCCCCTAATGATTTCTTCAATTTCATATGGATCATCGTTTCCTCCTGTCATGTACATGGGAATGCCTGAACCCTTAAGGCGCTCTTCTGCTAGGGCTAACCATTCTCTCAATCTTCGTATCATCAGTTCTTTGAACAGTTTTTCACTCTTCGCAGGGTCAGCATTTAGCTCCTCATATTCACTTGGAGTAGTTCTGAAAGTATAGGCGCCTGAGTCTCTCAACATTTTTTCAGTTTTTTCTACCTCATTGCGTTTGACAATGTTTTCTGAACCAAGATAGAAAGCTTTGTAGTTTCCATCTGGTTGCTCTATGAATGCAATCATTAACTTCCCGGTGATGTCTCCACCTAGAATCAAGACGTCGACGCCATAGAACTTCCCGGCGTTTAGGAACTTCTTGAAACATACTTCAGATCCGTGGATATCGGTCGAAAAAAAGATTTTCTTGATTTCCGTCAATCCTAACACCTCTGTCCCTGCTCACTAAGCCACTCTGCACGGTCAACTTCTTCAACATCTCTGTACCACTTCTTCTTAGCGCCTACCTTAGCCCGCATTTTCCAGCCCATAGATTTAGGCTCTCGCTCAATACGTTCCAGTAATTTGTCAATTCTTGCTTTAACCAGTCCAGAGTCTTCTTGACTTATCCAGGGAAACTTTTCAACATAGTTCTTTACCTTACCCAAGTTCACGGTAACGGTATAGTAGAAACCCCAGTCGCTCGCTAGTGCTTTTGAAACTATTCCCGCATTGACAATGTCACCATCTGCATCACCGATGTCATGTTCAAGTAACATCACCGTTGTGTCCTTCAAGTCTTTCTCATTGATCTGCACGATCTGCATTTTTTCCAGCAAAAGCTCAGACAATGGCACTGTTGGTCGATCATTTTCTAGTCTGCCGCTGAAGGATATCGTGTGACAAAACTCAAGCTTGTCGAAAAAGACGTCTATGTGTTTGCCATCTACACCTTCAAAGATTTCTCTATCTACAAAGGCGCCTATGGTAAGATGTTGTGGTTGCTTGTATCCATGCTCTGAAATGAACTTAGCAATTGCATTCTTCTGCTTTCCATAAGCAGCAAAATCTATGTCAGTAATTCTTCGATTCAAGGTTTCGAATAGCTTCTGATTTCCTGGACAGTGGAGTCTAATAGCCGTGGCACCCAACATCCTCAGAATTATCTTCGCACCCTCAGCATTCTCAACCAATCTTACAGCTTCATTGACTAAAGAATCGTCGAAACCCAATTCGTCTTCCTCGACTGGGGCAGGAGAATGTTGGACTCTGATTAAAAGTTTTTCAGAACGCCACGGCTAAACCGCTTCCGTGATTCTGACTACCAGCCAGTGGCGGTCTTAGTTGCCTTTCCACTCTTCACATCCATCAAGGACTCTTCCAGCATATCCATGGCTTTGTCTGCTTCTTTTTCTGTTAGGACTAGTGGTGGAGATATTCTGAGAACGTTGGAATAGGTTCCATAGTATGACATGGCTAACCCCTTTTCAAAAGCTCTCCAAGAAACTCTACCAGTTTCAATTCTGGCCGGCTCCTTTGTCTTCCTGTCTTTGACGAGTTCCACGCCTATCATCAGTCCTTTACCTCTCACATCACCGATCAATTCATGTCTCTCCCGCATTTCCCGCAGTCTCTTCATGATTCTCCTCCCAATCTTTTCGGCATGTTGAGGCAGCCTCATTTTCCTTAACGTGTCGAGAGATGCCAGAGCCGCCGCGCAAGACATCGGGTTTGCTGCCGGTGTGAAAAAGTGGGATCCAGGTGGCCAAGTCATCATTTCGCCTCTTGCTACGACTGCACTGAGGCAGTGACCCACTGCAATAGCTTTCCCGAAGACAACCACATCGGGAACTACATCCGAATGATCGATTCCCAGCATCCTACCGGTTCGGCCGAAACCGGTTTGCACCTCTTCGTCCACATACACCACGTTTTGGTTTCTACAGATTCGTGCAATCTCGGCCAGGTAGTCTGGTGGCGGAACAATTACACCCGCGTCGCCTTGAATCGGTTCAATGAATACCGCTGCCACATTGTTCTTCTCTACAGTTTCCTTCACCCTTGCGGCGCATTCAAGCCCGCAGCCCGGGTAAGAAAGCTTGTATTCGCACCTGTAACAGTTGGCGTACGGAACGTGAATCATCCCTGGCACAAGTGGCCCAAAACTCTCTTGCATCTGAGGCCAAATCGCAGAAAGGGAAAGCCCACCATATGTTTGGCCATGATATGAACCGACAAAAGTTATCGCATTTGGTTTCTTGGTATAGAACCGGACCAGCTTGAGAGCTGTATCGTTAGCGTCAGAACCGGACAGGCCGTAAGAAACCTTCTTGTTGAAAGTACCTGGCACTAGGGTTGTCAATTTCTCCGCCAATTTAACTGGTAGCTCATTGTAGTAGTACGCATGCATGCAGTAGTCCATCTTCCCAGCCTGATTCTTCAGCGCATTGACTACCTCTAAATTGCAGTAACCAACATTCGCAGCAGCGGCTCCCGACAAAAAGTCCAAAAACTGATTTCCATCTACGTCCACAATCTTGCATCCCCGCGCTCTGCTCGCAACAAGAGGCCAAGGCCGAACGTTGGATGGTGTAATCACTTTGTTATCTCTTTTCAGAATACTCTTGGCTTTCGCTCCGGGAATTCTCAAATCCAGTTCCCCGACCTGCTAGGTATCAAGGTTCTTAAATGAGCCTTTCGTTGCACGACCTATGTATGAAGTCTATTCATACACATTTTCTTGTGATAGGACAGTTGTGATCCAAAGCCGGGTTTTCGTGCATAATACCATGATTTTCATGAATTGAATTTCTCGTTCAGACTTTCCATGACATGCCCGTTGAAGCAGTAATGTACTTTTGTATATTTCTTTCTGAATTCCTTAACCTCACTTGCTATTCTCACTGGATTCTCTTTATGGATCAATACTCTACTCATGAACTCAGCTACTCGCCGCATCTCCTTTTCTTTCATGCCCAGCCTAGTGAGTTCCTGTACACCAAGTCTCAGCCCACTTGGATTCCTAATCATGCCAAGGGAGTCCCCAGGAAGCAGGTTATCATTACAGATTACGTTCGCTCTCTCGAGTCTAACGGAAGATTTTTTTCCTCCACCGAGAGCGGACACATCGACCGCAACTTGATGGGATCTTGTGAAGCCGTTCCGTTTACACAGTACATCAAAGCCTTCTCGGTTAAGCGTCATCGCCAACTCCTTCGCATTCCGCATAGTTTGCCTTGCGTATTCCGATCCAAACTCCAGAAATTCGGCCAGAACTACCGCCATGGCAGCCACCCTATTATAATGAATCCCAGCTGTCATTCCAGGAAATGCAGCCTTGTCAATTTTCTTGGCAATTTTGTCGTCATTGCATAATACTAGGCCGCCTGGCGGCCCGCCCAATGTCTTGTAAGTGGATGTGGTAAACACGTCTGCTCCTTCATGGAGTGGGTCTTGGAATTCACCGCCAGCAACTAATCCAGCAACATGGGCGCCATCGTAATGGATTATGGAGCCCGTATCTTCCGCTATTTCACGGATATCCTCCAAAGGATAAGGAAATAATATCAAACTGGCACCAAGCACTAGAAGCTTAGGCCTTATCTCCTCAAGCACTCTGGCCAATCCAATTGTGTCTATGTTCATGTTTTCCTTGTCAAATGGTATGTCTTTGATTCTTAGTTTCAGATAACCAGCCACGCCAAATTCTCTATAACTAATGTGACCTCCGTTAGGCACACTCAGGGACATTATCATGTCTCCTGGGTTTGTAAGTGCGCTGAAGGATATAGCGTTCGCCATGCTTCCGCTTAGAACTCTTAGTTCAGCATATTCTGCCTTGTACAATCTCTTAGCTAGTTCGATAGCTAATGCTTCTACTCGTTCAAGATACTTTGCACCCATCTGATGCTTGGCGCCAACATGCCCTTCTGCAACCCTTGTAGCTATTGTAGATGACAGCAACGATCTTGCGATAGGACTCATGAGATTTGATGCTGCATAAAGATTGAGACAAGATTGATCGATCCACTCCTCACTTTTCTCAACTAAAGAGAGAATCAGATTAACAGTCTCCAAGGAGCCTAATCGTTCAATCTGATATCTGACCTCCCGAAGATAGGCAACTGTTTCCGGTTCCCAAACCTTCGACAAGATTCGACACTCCTATTTGTCAGGCATTGTAACTCTTCTTAAGTACAGCGATTCCTTCGGACACGGTCTCTATTGAAGGATTAAGGGTGTCTAAGAAATGCGTTGTTATGCTCGCTTTCAAGAGCTAAACTGAATAGTGTGAACATGATTCTGGATTTCTGGTCAACATGCTTCGCATCACGATCAGAGGCAGAATGCTGGCTTTAGTATGAAAGAACCCATCTTCTATGTGAATGGTAGATTTGTGCCAGAGAACCATGCATCGATCAGAGTATCTGATCTGGGTCTCCTTAGAGCCTATGGTGTCTTTGACTTTACGAGAACCTACGATCGCGAGCCCTTTAGGTTGATAGATCACCTAGAAAGATTGGAGCATTCTGCAAGGGCTATAGAACTTGATTTGCCTTGGCGCAGGAAAGAGCTAACAGAGCTTGTCTACAGGACCTTGCAGAAGAATCCTAATGGAGAGAAGGGAATAAGGATCGTAGTTACTGGCGGTGAAAGCTCAGACTCCTTCATTCCCGCAAGCAAACCGAGCCTTATAATCATGGCCAAACCAATCCACGTTTATCCAAAGAGGTTCTTCAGCGATGGTGTCAAGGTCATAACGTTCCCTGGCAAAAGAGAAATTCCTGAAGCCAAAACACTGAACTATGCCCAGGCTATCCAAGCCTTGAAACGAGCCAGAGAGAAGGGTGCTGAAGAAGCACTCTATACACACAATGGCGTCGTATCTGAATGCACGGTATGCAGCTTCTTCGCCGTCAAGGACGATACCATCATTACGGCTGGAAAGGAAGTGGTTGATGGAATAACTCGAAAAACTATTCTCGAACTGATAAAAGGACATGTGCCAGTTGATTACAGGTTCGTGACGGTTTCAGAGATTCCATCCCTTCATGAGGCATTTTTTACTTCATCAAGCCATGAGGTTATACCTGTCGTCCGAATCGACCACACAAAGATAGGCGATGGAAAACCGGGACCCATAACTCGAGAAGTTATGAGAATGTTTAGGGAGTACACTAGAAAGAAAAAGTCTTAGGCCGTGGTGTCAGTATGAATAGATCAGTTAAGGTTGCGTTCTACGGTGTAGGCGTCATCTCTACTTCAATAGCAAAGGCTCTGCTTGAGAAGAGAGGCGTGAAGATAATCGCCGCCATAGACGTAGCTGAAGGCAAGATCGGAAGAGATCTTGGAGATATACTTGGGCTACCTCACAAGCTCGATCTGATTGTTGAGAAAGATGCGAGGAAAGCTTTCTCCAAAGCCAAGCCTGACATTGTAATCCACGCCACGTCATCAAGCCTCAAGCAAGTGTATCCACAGATAAGCGAATGCATCAGAGCAGAAACTAATGTAGTCTCAACATGCGAAGAACTCGTCTATCCATACCCGAAGAACAGAGCTATTGCCAACAGACTGGATAGACTAGCTGAGAAGCATAAGGTTTCCGTCTTAGGCACTGGAATAAACCCCGGATTCTTGATGGACACTCTCCCCATCACCGCTACGGGGCCGTGCCTCGAAATTAGGCGCATCAAAGTCACACGCATGATGAATTCTGGCAGAAGAAGGATGCCCTACCAGAAAAAGATTGGGACAGGTCTAACTGAAAAGGAGTTCAGAGAGAAGATTGAAAAAAGGGAGATTACAGGGCATGTCGGCTTGGATTCCTCAATAGCTATGATAGCAGACTCTTTGGAATGGAAACTCGACGACATATTAGAATTGGCTCCGGAACCCATTCTAGCCGACGATACGGTAAAGACCGACTATGCAACCATCATGAAAGGTTGCGTAGCTGGACTGAGAAGCGTGGCCTATGGAATTGTTGGCGGTGAAAAAGCCATAGAACTTGAATTTGTATCCCACGCGAGAGTCGAAGAAGAGTACGACTCCATCGAGATAGATGGTAAACCCAATGTGCGATTGAAGATCGAAGGGGGAATTCATGGCGATGTTGGAACAACGGCCATGATCATAAACTCAATCCCGAAAGTCATCAATGCTCCACCAGGCCTGCACACGATGAACAGACTGCCTATACCATCGGCTACTCCAGTTGAGCTAAACAGATACGTTAAGCCTTAGTTCAAAGAATGTACTGCTATCCATTGAGCAATTACCATCTCGACTAGATTTGCCTTGCTACCCAAGATCCTTCGTGGATTGCCTCAAGGCTCTTCCTAGGTTTTAGGCAATCGCCTGCCACATACAACTGTTTTGCTTTTCCTTCCAGCGCTTTCACAAGTGTATTGTTGGACCTTGAGCCCAAAGCTAGTACGATGCTTTCAGTTTTCAGAGACCGTTTTCCACGAACGTCGGAGATCGCTATCCCTTCCTCCACAACCCCTTCAAACATTGTCCTTGTAAACATCTTGACTTTCTTCTCCTTGAGCCTTTGTAGAAGCAGATACCTGTTAAACGGTTCCATGTCCAATGCCAGGTCTCCAAGCGTCTCGATCAAGATGACCTTCTTGCCTTGATCTACTAGATATTCGGCGGTCTCGCAGCCAACCTCGCCAGCGCCTACGATTACCACTTCATCTTTCACGCTAGCTGTGCCCTTCAGCAAATCCCAAGCTGTGACGACGTTCCCACTTCTGATTCCTGGTACGTCAGGGACAACGGGCGTGGCTCCGGTCGCGACTACAACCGCATCTGGCTTTTCTTCGTTCACAAGTTCCGGCGTTACCTCTTTTAGAAGCTCAATTCTCACGTTCAGCTTGTTCATCTGACCCCGGAGATAATCGAGTATGTTCTGCAGCTCTTCCTTGTACGGCGGTTTGGTGGCGAGAATAAACTGTCCACCTAGCTCGCCATTCTTTTCATAGAGTGTTACATGATGGCCTCTTAAGGCTGCGACCCTTGCGGCCTCCATTCCTGCTAATCCGCCGCCCGCGATGAGGATGTTCTTCACTTTTTCTGTCCGGGTTATCCGGTACTCCGTTTCCTTTCCAACATCAGGGTTTACGTTGCATGTTATTCGTAGCCCTGCAAAGAGTCGGTTTATGCATCCATAGTCGCAGGCTATGCATTTCCGTACCTCGTCTAGCCTTCCTTCCTTCGTTTTCAGAGGGAACATTGGGTCCGCGATCAGAGCTCGCCCCATAGAAACCAAGTCTGCCTTTCCTTCTTGGAGGATCTTCTCAGCGAATTCAGGATCGTTTATTCTTCCTACCGTAATGATTGGGATGCCAACGACTTTCTTGATGCCTTCCGCGAGGTGAACCATGTAGCCTCGTTCAATTGCCATAGGTGCCTCGCACATGTGTTCAGTCTCTGAAAGCGAACCTGAAACGTGGACAACGTTGATTCCTGCTTCCTCAAGCTTTGCAGCTATTTTCTTAGCTAATTTGAGTGTGATACCCCCTTTGATGAATTCGTCCGCGCTGATTCGGAAGGAGAGCGGAAAGTCCGAGCCTACTTTTTGTCTGACACAATTGATGATTTCAAGTGCGAACCGCATCCTGCCTTCAAAGCTTCCACCATATTTGTCGGTTCGTTTGTTGGCGTATGGCGAGAGAAACTGTGCGATCAGATAGCCGTGGGCACCATGAATTTCAACAGCGTCGAACCCCGCAGCTTTAGCTCTTCTAGCGCCTTCCCCAAACTTTTCCACAAGTTCAGCTATTTCCTTTATCTTAAGCGGCCTAGGCCGCACAACAACGGAGCCGGGGGAGCCATACATATCGATATAGGGTACATTCGAAGCTGAGACTGGCATTCTGCCTTCAGTCGCCTCCAGCGTTGTCTCTCTTCCAGCGTGATGAATCTGAAGTGCAATCTTGGCACCGTGAAGATGGACTGCTTCAACTAGATCGGCGAGCCCAGGGAGGAATTTGTCGCTGTCCACTCGGAGTTGGTTAACAATGAGTCTTCCTAGAAGACTCTCAACACAGGTGGCTTCCACAATAATTAAGCCAACGCCGCCTTTGGCTCTCTCAACGTGATAGTTTGTCAAGCGTTCCGTCACAGCGCCTGCTTCACTTGCAAAGGAAGTAGTCATGGGTGGCATGACTATTCGGTTTCTAAGCTCCATCGAGCCTATCCGAATGGGTTCAAAGAGTTTCATAGAAATCGATGCTAGATCGCCTTACAACTCATATAAGCCTTGAAGCGATCAGTTAGTGTACAACGATCAAGGATCATCGTGTAGGAATAAGGGAGTTGTAGGGAGCAAAATTGTATGTGTGAACGACCAATCGAACGGGCGCTTATCAGCGTCTTCGACAAGAGAACAGTCGTAGTATTTGCTAAAGGACTAGTGGATCTAGGAGTTGACATACTGTCCACCGGTGGAACGGCGAAGATCCTTGTGGAAAATGGTATCAAGGTGAAGGAGATCTCAAGTTACACAGGTTTTCCAGAACTACTTGAGGGGAGAGTCAAGTCTCTTCATCCGAAAGTTCATGCTGGCGTACTCTTTCGGAGAGGAAACGTTGATGATGAGCGGTCTATCGCAGCTCAAGGGATCCTGCCGATTGATCTTGTGGCGGTTAACCTGTACCCATTCGAAAAGACCGTGAGGGAAACACCAAGAGATCAAGCGAAGGTTGTTGAGAACATAGACATTGGCGGACCTGCATTAATACGAGCCGCAGCGAAGAACTACGTCAACGTTGCGGTCATCGTCGACCCAGAAGATTACGCACCGATTCTGCAGGAATTGAGAACTTATGGATGCAGCCTCTCATCTGAGACACGGCTTCAATTAGCAGGGAAGGCTTTTCGAAGAACCGCGGAATACGATGCTGCCATACAACGCTATTTTGAAAACCTCCGCGAAGCAAATATCGCCACGGAAATTTTCCCTAGAAAGATTCTACTGGAATTCGAGAAGATTCGTGACTTACGATATGGTGAGAATCCACATCAGAAGGCTGCCGTGTACAAAGAAGCTGGCGCAAGAGCGTGCATAGCTGAGGCAAAGATTCTCAGCGGCAAGAAAGAGCTAAGTTACACAAATATCTTGGACACGGACTTCGCGTTCAACCTGATCAGAGAGTTTGAAGATCAGATAGCGACCGTTATAGTGAAACATGCGAATCCTTGTGGCGGTGCGGTAGGTGAAACGCTAGTGGAATCGTGCAAGAAGGCCCTGCAAACGGATCCAGTGTCAGCGTTTGGAGGTATATACGCATTCAGCAGAGAAGTAGACCCAGAAACAGCGAACTTCCTTTCCAATCAGTTCATCGAAGTCATGATCGCCCCTGGATATACGAATGAGGCATTGAAAATTCTTTCGAAGAAAGAGAACCGAAGGATTCTCAATAGTCAGGAACTCGTGGAAGCAACTCGTTCCGAAGGATTTCGTGGAAAAAGTTTCAGAAGTGTACTCGGTGGAATGTTGTACCAAGAAACAGACAGTGTCTTGCTTGACGAAAAACGAATGTCGATTCCAACGAAGAGGAAACCAACGGGTGATGAGATGAAAGCTCTGCTTTTCGGTTGGAAATTCGTGAAGCACGTCAGGTCCAATGCGATCGTTCTCGCCTCACCGACTCAACTGATAGGCGTGGGCGCTGGACAGATGAGCCGAGTGGATTCCTGCAAAATAGCGATTTCAAAAGCTCAAGATGCGGGACTAAAGACTTCTGGCACTGCTTTAGCTTCTGACGCTTTCTTACCCTTTAGAGATACAGTCGATCAAGCGGCGAAGGTAGGCGTAACGGCTATCATCGAACCTGGAGGATCATTGAGAGATAAGGAGGTAATCGAAGCCGCGGACAAGTATAATATGGCAATAGTTTTCACTGGCATCAGACATTTCAGACATTAAGGATATCCCACTCTGATGATTGGTCTGAGTAACATGAGAGGAAAGCAGTGAGTCAACTCATTGGTTGATGACAGAGTAGGGTAATGTTATGCGCCCGCATCAACGCGAAAGATTGGCGCCCTTCGCCAGAAACGTGATTCCACACGTCTCTTTGGGCGGGATTTGAACCCGCGTCGTGCGGGCGACAGCCGCGCATACTACTCCAGCGCAGAAAACCACGTGACCGGGCTATACTACCATTGCACATCAACGTCAAGTTGATTGGGCGCGGTCTATGACCCGATCTTCTGCGCAGCAGTAGTGTTGGAAATGTGATTCCATTTAAGGATTGTGCGAATAGGTTCTGTCAAACAATCGGGTGATCTCCTCTTCTGTCAAGTTTGTCAAGTTTCGGGAGACAGCTTGTGTTCTGGATTATCGTTATCCACTTGTTCTCTCCCTCAATCTTGATACCGCAAGCTTCGGCAGGTGTCTTGCCCTCTAGAGCTTCATGAGGTCTCACATAGTTGTGGAAGATTTGGTAACCTGTCAAGATTGGAGTATCAGGTTTCTTGAGTCCACGCATAACTTTCTCTCGATCTCTGACTTCGCCGTTCAGCCTCTCCATTTTGTTATTGTTGTGCTTGCCAGTCACGGTGATCTGTCGAATATGTTGAGTGCTAGTCTCATGCCTCTGAGTCCAAAACTCTCTCCTGTAAGCGTCTTGATAGGGTTTCAAACCATCCGTTATCAGAATCTTAGGCTTCTTACCTGCAACTGCTCGATTCAACTGAAAAAGTCACCTTTCATCACACGTATATTCTGAGTCTCCCACTTCCCGAGCTATCCAGAAACGGGCTTCATCGTCCATTATGGCGAAGAGATACTATATGTTACCCTTGATTTCTGTTTAGCATGCTTCTCGATCTAGCTGTGTCCTATTGCCCGTCAACTCAAGTTGTATGTGATCGATCAATACTTGAATACCTTTAAGCGCCAGATATTCATCAAAAGAGACTCACTGGAGTATGAATTCGGTGAAATCTTTGTCGGTTCCTGACAATGTTGCTTTGGCAACTGACCTCTACGAGCTCACAATGGCCGCGGCGTATTATGACAACAAAGAGACAAGCGAGGCAACGTTCGAGCTCTTCGTAAGAACCTTTCCAAAGAACCGTTCGTACCTCATCGCTGCCGGCTTGGAGCAAGCAGTGGAGTACTTCCATATGTTACGATTCAAAGATGAGCATATCGATTATCTCAAAAAGCATCCTAGCTTCAGAGATGTGAGCGGTGAATTCTTCAACTACTTGAGAGATTTCAGGTTCACTGGAGATGTATGGGCGATTCCGGAAGGTACAGTATTCTTTACTAATGAACCAATTATGCGAGTCACCGCACCGATCATAGAGGCTCAGATAGTGGAAACGTACTTGTTGTCCACAATCAATTTTGAGACCTTGATCGCAACTAAAGCTTCCAGAATGGTTCAGACCGCTAGAGGAAAGGGCGTGGTCGAATTTGGTGCTCGGCGCGCCCATGGCCCTGAGGCGGCCGTATTAGCAGCCAGGGCCAGCTACATAGGAGGCTGCATCGGCACTTCAAATGTACTGGCAGGTTATCAGTTTGGCATCCCAACATATGGAACGATGGCTCATTCTTTCATAATGAACTATGATTCAGAACAAGAGGCGTTCGAGAGATTCTGCAAAATATTTCCTTCAAGTTGCGCTCCACTCATAGACACCTACGATACTGTTGAAGGAGCGAAGAGAGCTGCTTCTCTAAGTGTGAAACCTTCCCTTGTAAGGCTTGACAGTGGCGACCGCTACGACCTCAGTATTAAGGTTAGAAAGATCCTAGATGACGCCAGTCTGAAAGACACAAAGATCTTTGCAAGTGGTGATCTGAACGAGTACATTCTCGACGACTTAACATCTCGAGGAGCACCTATCGACTCTTTCGGAGTTGGAACCGAACTCGTCACATCGCGTGACGACCCCGCTCTACCAGGAATATACAAATTGGTCTCTGTAAGAAAAGGTGGAAGAACAACCTACCGAGTGAAGACAAGTTCAGGTAAGCGAACGATCCCCGGTGGCAAACAGATTTACAGGAGATACTCAGAAAACGGAGAAATTCGAGAAGACATTCTAACACTGGAAGACGAGGAAGCACCCCCTGGCACAGTCCCGCTCTTAGTTAAAGTATTTGATCAAGGAAAACTTATTTATGATCTACCAAACATCGACCGAATCCAAGATAGAACAAAGAAGCAGATTGCAGCGTTACCCGTCAAGTACAAGAGTCTGGCTGGTTCAGTGGATCCACCAGTTAGACTTAGCTCTAAACTTGAACAATTGAGTAACACTCTTTGGGCCAGTCGAGGCCAAGCGACGAACCAAGCTTAAACATTCTCAGGTTCGAAGCATTAGTTTTCTCATGACTTCCGGAGGATTATGAAATCTGAACCTGGTAAGAGCGTTTCTTCTAGTAATTCTTGTAACCGCTTGGTTCACTTCTGCATGTGCTGCTGCGGAACCTCTCTACGTCAGCGTTCATGTTGACCGAGCCATTGGGGATAACAGGATTGTAGTAACTGTTTTTGGGAAAGTTACGAGACCAAATCAATCTCCAGTGACTCTTGCATCGATCTCGATTGAAGTAAGCGACCCGTACGGAAGCAGCGTCCACATAGCGTTAATCAATTCAGGCAATGATGGGTCCTATTCTGACACGTTTCAACTGGAGAGCAACCGATCCGTGGGAAACTACACAATTTATGTTACTGCAAGCAAGTTAGGATATCAAGACGCCCAAGCAAAATTGACATTCTCAATCGGCATCGCCCCATTCAACATCTCCTTATCACCTACTTCCCTCACCATTAAACAAGGGGAGACTGCCACTTTCAGGATAATACTCGAAAGCAAGGCTCAAGTCTCATCAGTCATACACATTGAAGTGATCGATCTTCCAACCTCAGCTTCATACAGTCTAAGCTCAAACAACGAGACCGCTCCATCAACAATTACGTTGAGGATAGAAACTTCGGATAAAGTCAATCCAGGTTCCTACAGGTTGACCGTTATTGGTAAGTCCAGAGAAGGAGAGAGTACAACTTACGCCGAGATTGTAGTGAAAGAAGCAGGCAGGTCGAGCTACTATCTATCAGCGGCATTTCTTGCGATAGTGATTCTCATTGCGATCATCCTCTATAGGCGTAAACGAACAACGGTGATGGGGAAGCCAGTCGAACCTCTACCAAGCTCACCGGAATACCTAGAAGGACTGGCACTCAGCCCTTCAACTCTCCTTTCGCTTCCAGACCATCTTAGAAAGACTGCAATAATCCTCTGCAACCTTAAGGAAGCAAGTGCGAACGAGATTGCTGCCCGTTCAGGTAGAGCGAGAGCAGCTGAAAGCGACTATCTAAACCAACTGGTGAGGATGGGCCTAGTCAAGAAGAAACGCAAAGGTCGAGAATCATACTTCTATGTTGAGTGATCTTCTCGACTTTCTAACATGCTTCAGCTTCAACTGTAGCGCTGTAGCACATAAATTCCCTTAAATCTCTGGAAGGCACCCTAGGGTTCAAGGCGACATTAGATGCGCAAGCTTTGGATGACTTTACTCTTACTTTCTGTCTGTCTGATCGCTCTCATTCCGCCAATGCATGTTAGAGGCGATGAGGGCGAAACATCAACCCTAAGCAAGTCTCCAGATGGTTTCATACTCAAAGTAGAACCGCAACTCCACACAGTCCGCCCAGACAGAAAGATCAGATCAGCGACTTACCTTGTTGAGGTTAAAGCTCTGACAAAGCTGCGAGACGAAGTTGAACTTTCAATAAAGGGCCTACCAGAATCATCAGAGGCCATATTCAACCCAGATGAAGGTGTACCGAGACCCGTATTCGTGTCGATACTGAAGATTTTCATCAGTCCATCCACACCCGCAGGCGTGTACACTTTGACCATAATTGGCGCGAGGGAAGACACTGAACAGCACGTAACGACGACGCTGATTGTTGAGGGACAAACGGTTACAGCGGTTACTACGACAACAACTACGACCGCGGCACACGAGAGAAGGTTGAAGCTTACCGTTTCGACAGGCCAAGAGAACTATAGGAAAGGAGATAGAGTCGACATCTTTGGATATGTCAAACTACGTTCAGGTGAATCGGTGGCGAACACTACGCTTTCATTAGACATTGTCGACTCAACAGGAAAGGATGTTTACGTTAGATCCCTAGCAACGGATCAAGGTGGACACTACTTAGATAACTTCACTCTCTCATTGAACGCGGTGGAAGGGACATACGCGGTTTATGTCGTCGCGAATGTGGCAACCTACGGAAACGGTTTCGCTAAGGCAACTTTCACAGTTGGAGTAAGTGATATGCCGAGCATACGCATAGTCAACGCTACAGTCACAATGGTCAACGGCACGATCTCATCCGAGTTCCATCCCGGAGAGACCGCTGTTGTATGGGTTGCAGTGAACAATAGCGGCGCCGACTTGGCAGACGGCAGAGTCTGGGTTGAGGTTCTAGATCCCAACGACGTTCCGATCTCGGTTGTTGTTGTAATGATCACAATTCATAACGGAGAATCCGTGAAGACCGGAATTCAAGTAACCTTGAGATCAGACGCTCCCACAGGGACCTACACTGTTAGAGCCCTCGTCTCGAGTGCTCCAATTATGACGGGTGGAAGATTCCTCGACTTCAAAGAGACTGCTTTCATTGTCACGTAGTCTCACGTACAGCCTAGTCGATCGCTCGGTGACCACTGAATGAAAGGTTCGAAACTATACATCTCACTATTACTCGTAATGATCCTTCTTCCTCTTCTCCCAGACCCCTTAAACGCAGTTGGACAACTCACGGTAACCGTATCTACTGACAAGCAGAACTATGGCCCCGGAGAACTCATAACCATCACCGGCAAAGTCTTGGACGAGAATCTACAAAGCGTGGCGTTCGCAAGCGTATCGATCCAAGTCAACGACCCTAACGGAAACCCGATTCACATAACCTCAATTGTCTCGACAACTGACGGCTCCTTCGCAGATCAGTTTACAGTACCTGGAGGCTCCACTAATGGAGGCTACACGGTCTTCGCCACTGCTAGTAAACCTGGATACACGGACGCTAGTAATCAAACAGCTTACGCCGTCATACCCGAATTTCCAATCTCAAATATGGAATGGTTGATGCTTCTCCCGATTCTTCTCGCAGCGCTACTTGCAACGAGAAAGTCCGCAAGAAAGACTTTATCAACGGCTTGAAGGGTTGTCTCTACCGCGGGCCCGTAGCTCAGTCTGACTCCAATTGATCGGAGTCCTGAAAAGGTAGAGCACCGGGCTTTTAACGGAACTCGGAAGCCACCCGGACGCTGATTCGAAAACTCAGCGGGGTCAGGGTCCCGGGTCCGACTCCCGGCGGGCCCGCCACTATTGTCAACTTTTTCTTTTGTCTTTTCTGTCTTCTCATACATCTTTTTCCAGTCCACGAATATTATCAAGATGGAAGCGACTATACCAAATAGGTCCGCCAAGAGTTTCATGTTTCCTGCGCCGAACCCATGAAAGTAACCGAACGTTTCATATGTCACGTAGATAAGGGAAGCATAAGATACGAATCTTCCAAGAGCAAAACCCACGACCAAAGGCAATACGCTTATTCCTGAAATGCCAGAAGCCATGAAAAGGAAGTTGGATGGGAAAGGACTCAAGGAATAGATGAATGTACCGAGAAAGAGCCCCAGCTTCTTTCCTTCTATGAACTTCCTGAAGTACTTGAGGTTGTCCGCATATCTTTGAGGGACATGTTTTCCTATTACTCTTGAATAATGGTACATGACGAATCTTCCGATAACAGAGCCGAGAACGCCGAAGAATGCTAGAGCGAGGCTGCTCATTCCAGGATATTGTATCTTGTAAAGGCTGAGCACAATCCATGTAGGAGGGGCAAAAGCTGGAACTATGTTCACGATGAATGCCATTAGCGTTACTTCGGCGTAGCTGAGAAGTTCTTTGATAATCATTACCTAACCATCAGCCTTAAACACCGATATTGGCTAAATCGAAAGAAATGCGATGGCTTAATCAGGATACCGTTTTCGCTAGATTTTTTCGCTACAGATACGTACTGTAGTCCGGGCACAGGACATGATGGTTATGAGGATCTCACGGATTATGCTCATTTCCTTGATCATAGTCCTAGGTTTGGTTGCATGCCCAAGAACAACAATCGCTTGGTCGGGTCAAACACACAATTGGGTCGCTGATAAAGCCACTGCATACATGCCTGCAGCTTGGGTTACCGGAGCCTTCGGTCCGTACACCGAAGCATTAATGAATGGAACTAGGGCGCCAGATCGAATCTACAGAGACTTCAGTAACCATGTTTATGATCCTTCTAGTGGAAAAGGTGGAGCGCCACGTAAAGTCAAACAATGGTATGGATGGTATGTGAGTAACCTAACCAATGGAAACTGGAGCGTGGCCATGTATTCTGCAGGGACCCTATCACATTACTTGGACGATATCGCAAACCCCATGCATACAGGTACAAGCGAACAGGAAGAGACTGTACATAGTCGATACGAAAATGATGTTAACGAACATTTGAACGAGTTTACGGTTTCTGTCACCCTTGAGCTGGTGAATGACCCCGAAGCCTACGCAATTACAGTCGCCACATTCTCACATCAATACTACGATAACTTGGTTTCAGAGTACAGTTCGAGTCGCTGGACAAACAATGTTCAATCGATCACACAAATCTGCTTAAACGAGGCAGTGAAAGCGGTGGCATCAATTTGGAAACAGGGAATAGTCGACAGTGGTATTCAGATCCCAGAATTTCAATCGATCAATTCAGTCTTCCTGTTCACGTTCACAATAGTAGCAGCGATTTCAATTCTGCGATCTGCGAGACCAAAGTTCTCCCCATTCAAGACACATTCCCAGGAATAGACAAGATTCCGGATGAACGACGTTTATTTCTAGGAGAATTCTTCTTACGCGAAAGGAGAACACACAATTACGTAGGGGCTATCTTTGCGTAGGCTGGTTGCGCTTAACATTCTCGACGCCTTCATCACTGGATCCTACATGTTGACGATTCCATTGCTGCTGGTCGACCGTAACATCGACCTCACCACTATTGGAGTGATATTCTCTGCGTTTCCAATAGTGTTCTTGGTGAGTAGAATGCTATTCGCGTCGGCAGCCGACAGCGTCGGTCTTAAGAAGTTCTTCAACTTGAATGCTCTAGGCAATCTAGCTTCAGTGGTTCTATACGCGATCTCGTCGTCCCCTTTTTCATACGCTATTGCCAAGGCGGCGCAAGGCGTAAAGGAAGGTTCGCTTTGGGCTGTGAATAGAAACGCTGCATATGAGATTACAAGTAGCGAAAATCCGCAGATGGTTACTTCCACGATTCTTTTCGTTCGAGCCTTAGCTATTGCTGTGGGAGCTGTCATCTCAGGGTTCCTAATATTCTGGACGGGCTTTCAGGGGATCTTCGTACTGTTAGCAGCCATTTCGATTTTGATTCTTATTCCTGCACGCATACTGAACATTGGTCAACGTCGAAAGTTGACTTTGAATGAGCTCTTTGAAAAACTCGATCCACGAGCGGTTGATCGAAGGATCTGGTGGACCTCAATGGTCATGAGCTCGTATACAGCTGCTTCCACACTTGCTGTAGGTTTTGTCCTCCCGATCTTTCTCAGTGAAAAAGGTCTCGGATACTGGGAAATAGGCATGACACTTGCCATGTATACAGGAGTGGGAGCGCTCCTGCTTCCGATAACCCTTCGCAGAACACCATCCGTGAAAAAAACGATTCTCATACAAGGGTTGCTCTACGTTCCAGCGGTTATTCTGATCCCGATCTCTGGAAGCTGGTTGATGATAGTTATGGTTATGATGATGGCGTTTGGCGAATGCACGAGCTACATCATTTGGGAGTCGCTAATAAGCCAATCAGTAATAGAGTGTGAGAACATAGCAACAGCCATCGGTTTCTTACACGCCCCGTCAAATCTAGTATTGATTCCCTCATTTCTATTGTCTGGTTTGTTGATTGAAAAATTCGGGTATGTTGCTCCGTTCTGGATAGCAGGCATATTATTCCTTCTCTACTCAATCACTGCGTGGCGACTCTTGAAACACCAAGACAAAAGGTAAAGTTTGCAGTGAATCTTACCAGTACTCCTTGCGCCAGATATTGTAAGGGCAGGTACGCCAACAGTAAGGTCCATTCTTGAATTGGCATCCCCGACACTCGACACGGCTAAAACGGGACGATTTGCTCGTAACGCCATCCCCTACGACGCGTATCTCTGTAGCACTAGTCAGGAATTAAGTATGATGTGTAGACTATTCTACGGGTGAGGATTCGCAATGAAACTCATGAATTCAATCCTAGACTCTCTTCAGAGTGGTTTAGTCATAAGCTTGCTCGTCTTGTGGGGTGTGGGACTAGCACTGAACTTCATCTTCAGCGTCTTTTATCGAGGGGCGGTGAAGATCACTGGTTGGAGTTGGCGGAGCAGGAAAACCTATTCTCATAGCTTGGTCGCATCCTTGGAACCCACCTTATTTCAGACGGAAAGGGGATTGCCACCAAGGCTTTCAACGACATAGGCGCAGTTAACCGGGACATGGCGGTTCTCGGGCCGGTTCTGATGGGGTTCCTTAATCTTCCAAGGTTCTCGGCAAATGTTTAAAGTACCAGCAAACCCTATCACTTTTGGAGCTATACCTCTTCGGAGAGTCGTAGGCCGAAGAGATATGTACCCTCGACTTGAAAAGTGGTTATCTTGGAGGCTTCGAGCGTCCAACAACAGACCGTTTACGTCAAGGCTGTTTCGCTGCGTGACCTTACTGACGTGATCAAGATCCAGTCGGAAGTGAAACTTGGCAACATTCTCATTGTGCGCATAACGCCTCTAGCAAAAAAAAGCGTTGAAGATACCAAGAAAGCGATCAATCAACTCTGTGACCACGTTAAGGAGGTTGGAGGAGACATAGCCCGGCTTGGAGAGGAGAGGATAGTGATTACACCTTCAACGATAAAGATTTGGAGAAGTGAACACTCGATCCCCAAGAGTCCAGCACATCGCTCCTGAGGCACAGAGTTTGAAAAGGCTAGTCGAGAACAGAAGTTTGTTCTAGCGGAGTCTCACAGTCTCCATAATATCCGGAGCGCTGGCCTTAGTCTTCAACATTCGACTGAGGTTGAAGGCGATATTATCGCACTTCTTTCTTTCTCCATGTCCAACTATCACTCTAGAGGGTCTGGGCGACATCCTCTGGACAAATGACATTATTTGGTTTCTATCCGAATGGCCAGAGAAACCCTCGACAAATTCCACCTGAGCATTCATCCTGACGGCTTCAATCTTTCCATTTGAACCTAGAAGGGAGATTTCCTTAAGTCCATTCTTCACCCTATTTCCAAGAGTACCCTCTATTTGGTAGCTTACGAAAATCAGTGTATTCTTCTCGTCTGAAGCGAGACGTTTGAAGTAGTCTATTGCTGGTCCGCCTTCGAGCATGCCGGAAGTGGCAAGGATCACACATGGACCGCCCGCTGCTATCTCGTCTCTACTGCTTGGATGGGTTACGACCGTGAAATAGTCTGATTGGAATGGGTTGATGTCTTGGTGGAGTATCTGATCTCTAATCTCTCGGGCCAGATATTCTGGATACGCGGTATGTATCGCCGTGGCTTCGGAGATCATGCCTTCGATGTAGACTGGAAGTTCTTTCATCCATTTGTTCTTCATGTATCGGTCTAGAACCAGCATGATTTCTTGGGCTCTTCCAACAGCTGGCACCGGAATGAGTATCTTTCCACCTCTCTCCGCCGTTTCGTTCACAATTGAAGTAAGCCGCTCCTCCACGCTTTCTCTCTCTGGCATCAGGTCGTCAGGTCCACCGTAGGTGCTCTCCAAGATAAGTGTCTCAACACGGGGGTAGACTGAGGAAGCAGATTCTAGGAGCATTGTTCTTCCAAACTTGAAGTCTCCTGAATACACGATGTTGTGTAAGCCTTCGCCTATGTGAAGGTGAATTATTGAGGAGCCGAGTATGTGTCCAGCGTTGTGCAGAGTCAGTTTCATGTCGGGAGCGACATCGGTTACGACACCGTACTTGAGAGGTATAGTATGCATTACAAGTTCCTTAACGTCCTTCTGATCATATGGGGGATAGATTCCTTCTCTAGTCGCAACATCAAGGTAGTCGAGTTGGAGTAGCGTCATCAAACTGGCTGTTGGTTCAGAACAGTAGACTGGACCATCAAACCCATACTTGTAGAGGAACGGCGTCATACCGCAGTGATCCATATGTGCATGAGATATTATGACCGCGTCAAGTTTCTCCAAGTTGAATTGATCGTCATCGAATCTGGGAAAGGCTTGCAGAGGATTCTGCGGGCTGGGGTTTACTCCACAGTCAAGCAGGACACAGCTCTCATCGGTCTCTAAGAGCATCGAGGATCTGCCTACCTCGTGGAATCCTCCCAAGGCCGTTAGCCTAACGGTACTCGTTCTCGTAAGTGTTGGTCTGAAGATCCTCTCGCCTACATCGCGTAGGATTCTACTTCTCTCTTCACTCTCAGCATGAAGTATGTGCCTTGAACTCGTAATGATCTTCGACGCCATCAATGGTCCGCGGAGAACCCGAGGACGCCAAGCAGTCGCCTTTATGATCTCTTGTAGTGTAAGACCGTCTTTCCCTATCGCTAAACCAGGTTTCTTAGCTTCAATCACAACCTCTCCAAGGCTTGGATCAAAGGTTATGTTCGTAATACTGGCTTCAGCCGGAACCAAAGTTCGAATGAGTTTCTCGGCTCCTGCCTCGGGAACACGAATTGAAGGGTCGGAACGTATTACTATCCGCTTATGAAGAAGATTCACTATATCCGTTACAATATAGCTCTGCTCGATAAGTAGTGTCACGTTCTTCACGTAGATGGCGAGGCGCGGTCCCTCAAACTCTATCCGTGTCACTTCAGCCTCTTTGGGCATATGCTCTAGTATCGTTTCACGGATTTTGGCATGAGTATCGTTGATAAAGCCTCTCAAGTATCTGGCCTCTGAATCGGTGAACGTGAGAAGGTGAGCTTCAGGCTTTGGCCTCGATGAAGGATTTCTTCTCTTCTTCGGAGAGTTCTCTGTACCCCTTCGTGCTAACGATTGCTACGTCGAAACTATCACCGCTGGCGGCATCTCTCTTCATCGCTGAATCCACGGCCTTCAAGACTATGGGAATCGTTTCTTTAATGGTCAAACCTTCTTTCAACTGAGATTCGAGGACACCGTAAGCGATCGGTGAACCTGACCCTGTTGAAACACATTTCTCTTCCGTTAGGCTGCCTAATGGGTCAAGTGCGAAAAGTCGAGGTCCGGAATCGTCCACTCCACCTACCAGAGCTTGAAGGAGAAGAGGGATCATCCTGGACGAAAACAGTAAGTTCGCTACAAGGCGCGCTGCAGCGCTTATGGGCATTGGCTTCCTATTTTCAAGCTTGTATAGTTCGGCATTTGCTTTCAATATCTCAACAACGTTCTGGGCATCCCCAACGGATCCGGCGATCGTCATTGCGATGTGATCGTCAATCTTGTAGACTTTCTTTGCATGCTTGTGAGCTACAAAGAAACCCATTGTTGCTCTCGTATCCGTTGCGAGAACAATTCCATCTTTGCAGACGACGCCTATGGTTGTTGTGCCCTTGAGCACTTTGTCGGATGTATTGTATGGATACATTGTATTCCGCCTCTAAAGGATCGTCAAAAGATCCTTGTCGAAGGATTTTAGAAGCGCGCCCGAGAAGTAATAGCACGCCACTATCTGACAATTGAGAACTCCTTAAAAAGATTTCGAGTGGAAGGGAAATCGTCTCCGATGAAAATTACAATAGTTGGAGTAAAACAAGCGAGGCTAGGATACACATTCCTCTTCAGTGGCTCCGCAAATCCATGCACACAATGCCAGTACTATTCGCCATGTGTTGGAACCCTAGAAAACGGAAGGGTCTACACAGTCACGAAAGTTGTCGAAAAAGAGCATCCGTGTATCCTTCGTCAAGACAAAGGAAAAGTGGTTGAGGTTGAGGAGACTTCGAAGGAAGTGCTCATCGATCCGAGATCTGCAATACAAGGAGCCATCATAACACTCAATCTAACCCGATGTGATCAATTAGACTGCAAGAACAGGGAACGATGCTTTCCACTCGGGCTTGTCGCCGGTGATAGATGTAAGATACTTGAGATCAAGGATGAGGCTATGTGCTCGCTTGGGCATCGGCTTGTTGGGGCTTCGGTTCAGAGGGAGCCTGCGGTTTCTTGAAGGTTTCTATGAAAGAGACTTTTCCAAATTCCGACATGAACTTGTTGAAGTCTGATGCTATGGATCTCTTCGCGAGCTGTATTCCTTCGAGGAAGAAGGCTTCTTCAGGTACGTCAATGATCGCTTGGTCAGAAAGTGTAAGACCAAACTTCGTGGCCACGATGCTGGGGATTCTTCTATGTATGATCGCTCGGGCTTTCTCTTCTTTTGTGTCCAGAATCTTTTCCACTTTCAGGTCGTATACCAAGGTTTTTCCGGCTAGCGGATGATTGAAGTCTACCTGAACCCTTCCGGCTCCCACGGACCTTATAGTCGCAGGTTTGCGATCTATCTCAACCTGCATTCCGGGAATGGGGTCTAAACCTTCTTTCCTAAACCTCCTGAGCGGGAGCAGCTTTATCTTTGAAGGGTCTCGCGTGCCATACGCCTTTTCCGGCGTTACTTCCAGAGTCACCGCCTTTTCGGCTTCAAGCCCAATCAACCCTTCGTCAAAGCCTTTAGGGACCCAGCCTTCGCCGGGGATTAGAAACATGGGTTCGTAAAGATGCTCCTCTTTTTCATGTTCATGCTCATGTTTGAGTCCTGCTTCCTTTGCAACAGACTCTATCGTTGTTTCAACAACTTCGCCGCTCTCTTTGACTTTACAAGCATAGTTCACGAGGATAAAGTCGCCATTCTTGATTGGCATTTGAATCGCCTAGGGAAGTAGCCTCATTCAAGCCATTCTACTTTAACTTTTCTCACTTTGCATGCCTTGGGAGTCTGATCGATCAGATGAACTCAAGAAGCTTCACGTCTACGTTGTCTGTCAACTCTATGAGTGAATAGAACCAGTTTTGAGCTGGACCCGGGTTTAAGATCACTGTTCTTCCAATCTTATCTGTCCCGCGTGCCTCGTGGATATGTCCACAGACGACTAGAATTGGTTGTTTAGTTTCTATAAAGCTTCGAATCGCGTTACTTCCCACATGCGCCCCCGAACGGGTCAAGTCAAGTGAGGTGTTCTTTGGAGGCGCATGAGAGACCAAAACTAACTTTGTATTCTTGCAGTTTTCAACTGCTTTCTGGAGAGTTACTTGAATCTCTTCTTCGGTACTCTCAAAAGGCGTCATAAACGGACCCTTAACAGCTCCACCTACACCGACGAAAGAAAAATCGCCTATCCTCTCACATCTACCATGAATGCATTTTGACACATCTGGATGTTTGAGGGATGCCAGCTCCGCGACATCCATGTTTCCGGGAACATATAGGATAGGCGTCCTTGAGCTGGAAAGCTTCTGAAGAATTGAAAATGCTGAGTCAATACTGTGAAACGCCAGGTCGCCCGCGATGAGCATCAGATCTGCAGTTTCCCCAGCCGCCACTCTAGCTGCCTTATCCACAGCTATAGAACTTCCATGGAAGTCTGATAAGGCGATGATCCTCATTAGTAGCCCTCCATTCATCACCTGTAAGTGGATGTACGCTAGCCGCTAATCAATGGGATCACTTTCAAATATAGAAATGTGTGGGAAAAGCGAATACTTCGCGCTTTCCATTTGGTGTAGAGACTTTATAGCATCTTTTCTCGGGTGAAGACTTCTCTGGCAGTGGAGACGCCTACTCCTAGATCCACTTTGTAACCCAGATCAGATAACGTGCATTCTAGAGCGTTAAGTGTCTGAATTATATTTGCGGGATTGACTATGCCCATCACACCAAACCGGAACATTGTGGTCTTGAGTTTTCCCATGCCTCCTGCGATTGAGATCCGATATTTCTCGAGCATCCTCTTGCGTATGTCTTTGTCTGTGATTCCTGATGGATTGTTAACCGCGATCACAACGTTCGATCTAACCTTTTTCTTCGCGTATAGGTTAAGTTTCATCGCTTCTAGACCAGCGTAAAGTGCGTCTGCACAGACTTTGTGTCTACGATAACGTGGTTCCAAACCTTCCTCCTTTATCATCTGGAGCGCTTCGTCTAACGCGTATATGAGTGGAAGCGCCGGTGTGTATGGAGTCTCATCATCTGCCAAGAACTTTCGGCAGGCGGGAAGATCGAAATAAAACCTTCGTTTCGACTTTTCTATTATCGACCAAGCTTTGGGACTTACCGATACGAATGCCATTCCCGGAGGTGTCATCAGACTCTTCTGTGAGCCCGTTATGCACATGTCAATTTTCCATTCGTCTACAGGAAGATTGTCTCCGCCCAATATGGAAATAGCATCGACTACGAACAGGGCGTTGTATTTCTCGCATATTTCGCCCACCTCTTTCAGGCATCGTGTTGTGACGCCTGTAGCCGTCTCATTATATACGATGGCCACGGCTCTAACATCTTTCTCTCTCTTCAGGGCTTCCTCGACTTTTTCAGGTGTTACAGCATCTCCCCACTCCACCGGAATCTCTATGGGGGTTCCATCATAGACGTTAATGGTGTCTCTAACTCTTCCAGAAAAGACACCATTCACTGGAATGATTATCTTCTCTCCTTTCGTCAAGATATTGGAGATTGCAGACTCAACCCCACCGGTTCCGGATGAGGTAAGGGTAATCACATCATTCTTCGTTTCGAAGACATACTGGAGATTCCCTGTAACTCTCCTGAACATTTCACGGAATTCGGGGCCTCTATGATTGATTATTGGTTTGGACATAGCTCGCATAACGCGAGCTGGAACGTTGGTTGGACCGGGCAACATGATAAGTTGAGGCTCATCCGTCACTTCTTATCCCTCGACTTCAATTTCTGATTGACGAGCCCTACTGGAGCCACCAACAACTTATAAAGAATCTGCAGACTTCTACATCGATCATATTAACCATTTTTTCATATGTGATTATGGGAACCGATCATATGGCTATCATTAGCCTACTCTCAGATTTTGGTTTGAAAGACACTTATGTGGCTGAGATGAAGGCAGTGATTCTATCGATCAATCCGAGCGCTGTAATAGTAGATTTGACGCATGAAATCCCAAAGTATGACATTAGACGCGGAGCATTCGCACTTGCTTCAGCAGTACCCTATTTTCCAAGAAAAACTGTTCATTTGGCTGTGGTCGACCCTGGTGTAGGAAGCAAGCGAAAACCAATAGTTGTTGAAACAAAGAAGAGCATGTACGTAGGCCCTGACAATGGGCTGTTAATGTTGGCAGCGGAAACCGAAGAAGTCAATGAGGTATTCGAGATAACTGAGAAGAGATTTATGAGGAAAGACGTGTCAAGCACTTTCCATGGCCGCGACCTGTTCAGTCCAGTTGCAGCTTATCTCTCAGAAGGTGTCCAAGCGAAAGAAATTGGAAAACCATTGAAAACGTATTCACAACCAAGTTTCAGCAGTGCCTCTATAAGAGATGGTTTTGTAAACTGCGAGGTGGTCCACATCGACTCTTTCGGGAACGTGGTTACGAACGTACGACAAAAGGACTTGTTCGCAATCGGTGCACGACTTGGCTCCCGTTTACGCTTAGAGAATCATAGATTCAGGTTTCTTCGGACATATTCAGACGCAGCTAGAGGATCATTTCTCGGGCTGATGGGAAGCCATGGCTTCTTTGAAATAGCTGCCAACCAACGCGACGCAGCAAAATTGCTTCGTTTGGAAACGGGAAAGAAACTTCGACTCTCCATTACGAATTAGGCTTATCGCTTAAAGCTAATTCCCGCATTCTCTCTATCCCGCCTATCTCCTTTATGAAATGGGCCACAGCTTTCGGAACGAGTGATTCCCAGTCGTCTCGGACGATTATTCGATTTCGAATCTCGGTGGCTGAATAAACTTCTCTCTTGAAAAATGGTATAGGTTCAACCTTCACGCCCGCCTCTTTGAAAAGTCTCTTAGTTAGAGGTTCGTTCGAAAAGATTAGGTTGAAGTGGGGGGTCAGGGCTCTGATATGGTCGACATAGATACTATGATAATTTATGTCCTCAACAGGTATGATGAAGTAACTTGACCTATTGAATCCGGCTTCGTCAAGTGCGGCTTTAATCATCATTACCCTTTCTCCTGCTGTGAATGGGTTTTCGAGCGTGTGGCTGTATTGGGCACTTCCCACCACGACCACGAGTTGATCGAGTCTCTTCAACGCATATTTCGCGGCTTCCAGGTGGCCAAGATGAAAAGGTTGGAAACGCCCTACGAAGAGTCCTCGTAAACTCTTGCTCAAGTCTTAACCCTCAGTTTGTAACTCCAAACGCTCTTTCTTGAAACTTCGTTTCCATTAAACTCGACGCCTTCTCTGATTAGAATACCACGCTTGATAATGGAGTTCGAATCTGGATGCGAGGAGAGAGAGTAACGTCCCACATTCATTGTAGATGGTACAACTCTATGGCAAGGAATGAAGAGTGTGAATGGATTGGATCTCATCGCGTTTCCGACAGCTCTCTGCGCGAATCGACTACCCACCTTAGCAGCTATTATGCCATATGTCGAGACAAATCCTCTCGGTATTCTTCCTGTAACGCGATAAACGTTCTTTCTGAACGGTGAGATGAAACGCATGTCCAAGCTGGGACGTTCTTTCAGGGTTTCTCCAGAGTAGAGCTTATACATCATCCGTAGCGTAGATGATCCACCCTCCTCGTCTTTGACTTCGTTTCTCAACCTTGTCGGGAGACTTTTTACAACCGCCTCGACGGCTTCGCGCCTTCTTGCTAAAGAGAAACTTGAAGAGAGAAGGCTACCTCCATCATTTTCCGCCACAGCGAACCATGCGTCTCCAAAGGTCTCGGATCGGACCGTGACCACGATGGGTCATCTCCAAATGTTAGTAGAGTTACACTCTCTGAAGCAGGCAATTTAAAGGTAACAAGCCGGAGCCGATGGTCTACGACTCGGCTTCCTCTTAACGTTGAGTTATCCTAGTTCTTTCAAGATAAGGTTCTAGGTTTGGATCTGCGTTTCAAACCTACCCCAATAAACGCGACGACCAAAATGACCGCCACTATAACCATGGCGACATAGACCTGCGAACCTGCAAAGGAGGGTTGAGCAACTGCAGCACTAGACGTTTCAACATAGCTAGTTTGATACGTGGTCGTTGAATATGCCTCAGAGGACACGTAGACAACGGTAACCGTGTGAGGACTGTTCATTACTACGGTTACCGGGTTTCCCACGATCGGAGAACCGTCAAGCTTCCATGTCTGGAAGACATATTTCGTACTGGGAGCGACGTCTATCGATGATGGGGCAGTATTCGTTGTTACGGATGCCCCCGAATCATACCAGCTTGAAGTAGTCTCTATTGGAACATCTGACGGCATAGTATTCATCGTCAGGAAGTATTGGGCACGGTAGTTGAATGCATATGAGCCGGCCCCTGAGACTTTCACCGTGTTTGGTGAACAGTAGTACCTTACCCCCGCAGAAGCGTTGACGATCGGATCCACAGAAATGGTGTGGCTTCTTCCTGCGGTAAAATCATACACTCTACTTAGACCTCCACGATATGAGCCCATACGTTGACCGTCAAGGAAAAGATTGGTGGAGTACGATTTCGGTAACCCTTGGATCGATATGACGACCGTGTAAGTTTGAGGTCTGTCTAAGGAAGAACGTTGGGTCTCCGCTGCGGGTACCAAACCCATGAAGACAAGTGGAACAAGGGTTATGAACAGAACCAAACTGATAGCAAGAGCTAGGTGCGCAAGTCTTGAGGAAGACTTCACGAGAAGCGCCAACTAGTAATTTCTTCACAATGGTTGTCTTAAATCTAACTCATTAAAAAGTGCAAATCTAATACAATCTGTGATCTGAAATAACAAAAGAGAGGGATTTCCTACCGACTAAAGAGATTCATGGACGTAGCGGAGAGACATCTTATGGTTATTGAGATTCCTGGTAACATGCTCGAAGGTGGAGGCCAGATAGTAAGGACAAGCGTTGCTCTATCCGCATTGCTGGAGAAGAGTATTCATGTTAGAAATGTTCGAGCCAAAAGGACGCCTCCGGGTCTCAAAGCACAGCACTTAACTGGCGTCAAAGCCGTTGCCACTCTTTCTAAAGCACAATGCAGTGGTCTAGATATTGGCTCGATCGAGTTTACCTTTGAACCTAAGTCTAGAATGGCTGGTCGGTTCAGGTTCGATATTGGAACCGCGGGCAGCATTCCGCTTGTATTACAGGCGCTTATGCCCACATCAGCATTTGCTCCTGACAGGCTGGAGATCGAAGTTACAGGTGGAACGGATGTTCGTTGGAGCCCTACAATCGATTACATAAGGTTTGTCAAGCTTCCGATGTTGGCCAAGATGGGGTATCAAGCTCAGCTGAAAGTGTTGAGACGAGGACACTATCCAAAGGGAGGCGGACGAGTTGTTATGGCAGTCAACCCACTAAGAAGACTTGAAAGAATTCAATTGACGGATCAAAATGGCATTCGAAGGATTCGCGGCCTCAGCCACTGCGTTAAACTGCCCAGACATGTGGCGGAGCGGCAGGTAAAGGCTGCGGAAAGTGCGCTTGGGAAAGCTGGATACGCAGACGCTAGATTAGATTTGGAATGGTACGAAGTGGAAAATGATCATCACCTCGGACCGGGAAGCGGTATCCTTCTATACGCAGAGACAGGTTCAGGCACAATCATCGGAGCTGACGCAATTGGAGAGAGAGGGAAGCCTGCAGAGAAGGTTGGCTTAGAAGCGGCCGAAAACCTCATTGCCGAAGTCAAGTCTGGAACGCCTGTGGACAGACATTTGGCCGACATGCTGATACCTTACATGGCGGTCGCGGATGGTTCATCGAAGATCTTAACATCACAGATAACTCTGCATACACTCACGAATATTCGAATAACCGAGCTTGTAGCTGGAGTCAAATTCAAGGTCGCCGGAGACTTAGGCAAACCTGGGTCAATCGAAGTTGAAGGAATCGGCTTGACCTTGTAGCTATTCATCAATCCACACTATCTCTTCCGCCAGAGAATTTCGCTAGTCTGAACGTTTTGGACCGTAACTATCCTGTGGAACGGTATCTGGATCTCGTCTCCAGCCTCCAATAGCGAGAACCAAGATTTCCCAATTTTCTTGATGCTGGTAAACGGAACCTCTCGAGAGTCACCTGGAGCACCACGATGTATATACGTAATTACATAGTCATCCTGGTGTTCTTTCTCATTCCACAAGATTCTGTTGAGAATGTTCCTAAGTGGATGCAACAGTTATCGCTTGCGAGTTCAATCGACTTACGCATCAAACTTAATAGGTTGAGACTTAATTAATGCGGTGATTGATTCTCGAGTCGGTGTAAACTTATGGGTCAAGAGAGTTTCATGCCCGGTGCCACGACACTGGGACTGGTCTGCAAAGATGGCGTCATTCTAGCTTCAGAAAGAAGGGTATCCTACGGATACTTTGTTATGAGCAAGACTGGTAAGAAAGTCTTCAAGATCACTGATAGTATAGGAGCTGCATGCGCGGGACTAGTAGCCGACATGCAGATACTGGTTCGTGAGGTCGCAGCCCACATACACATCTATACGTATGAAACGAATAGAGATGCAGCGGTAAAGACTACCGCCAAGTTGATGGGCAACCTCCTATTCCAAAGAAGAATGTTCCCCTACTTGACGCAAACCATAATCGCAGGAATAGACAATGAAGGACCAAGCCTCTACGTACTCGATCCTCTAGGTTCCGTGCTAGGTGACAAATACGCTTCTGTTGGAACAGGATCCGAGATGGCTGTTGGCGTTCTGGAATCAGACTATAAGGATGGCATGACCATCGAAGAGGCTAAGAAGGTTATCGCTGACGCATTCAAATCCGCGATTGCTAGAGACGTTGGAAGCGGCGAGGGAGCAGACCTCCTGATCATAACTAAGGACGGCATAAAAGAGGAATCTTTGAAATTCGCGTGATACAGGGATAAAGGAATAGACGATCCGCTCTCTTGGTCAAAGCGCTCAGCTAACATGTGTTTATGGTGGGACAGCGAGCCTAGTGAATGCTATGCAGACTTATGTTACAGCTGAACTGTCAGAGGTCTTGAGGAGACAGAAATATCAGATCGTTGGAAGACATTCGGCATCAAAGAAATGCCGCTGGTTACACAAGAGCCTGACAGAAAATCAACCCTGTTACAAACAAAAGTTCTATGGGATTCAGAGCCACCGTTGCATACAAATGACGCCCACCTTAAACTGCAATATGCGATGCAGATTCTGTTGGAGAATCCAACCCGATGATTTTTCTATGCCGTGGACCGTGGCATCTGCAACTGAATGGGATGAACCCTCACAGATAGTTGAAGAATGCATCAAGGCCCAACACAAGATTCTGAGCGGGTACAAG
>Ga0315282_10002289_pt1 | contig 35477 bp, 39 predicted proteins | sample YL17G07_20_MG_FD_203693 | JGI IMG/M metagenome (GOLD analysis project Ga0315282, IMG submission 203693) | Sediment microbial communities from Yellowstone Lake, YNP, Wyoming, USA - YL17G07_20 | ecosystem: Environmental > Aquatic > Freshwater > Lake > Sediment | place: USA: Wyoming | collected...
CGGTCCGAAGCCCGAGACGCGAGGATGTCGACGAGAAGAACCCAGTTGACGTGATATCTCCGTGCTTCTCCCCAGCTCAGACACGCGAATAGCGTCTCATCTCATGACCGAGGTGTCAAAGATCGGCCACCCGACTCTGGACAGAACCTCCACACGCGAGGGTTCTAATAGGTGGGATACCTGCTCGACAGAGAAGACGCGGATTTGAAATACAGTCGCTTTGAGAAGGCTAGGATCATCGGCGCCCGAGCGCTTCAGATAAGTCTCGGCGCCCCCATATTCGTCGAAGCCCCCGAGGACCTCATCGACCCGATCTCCATAGCCATAATGGAGTACGAGAAGGGCGTCATCCCAATGACGGTCAATAGAGAGCCCCGTGAACCGAAAAGCAAGGCGCAGAAGCTGTGAATTCCCTGCTTGATGTGACAGTACCGCGCTCTGAGAATCTATGTACAAAATGCTAGTCTGCACATAAACTGGCCTATTCATGTGCAAAGCCTCATCCACAGGCTTTGCACTTTAATTACTCATGGAAGTGTTTTGCACATTAATTCATCTTCTGCTAGTAGTTGAAAATCAACCGTTATCCCAGACTCGAAGATCTCTTGAATCAGCACACATATGTTGTGAACGAGGGCCTTGCAGAGGATCTCGTTGGTTTGGCCAATCATGTTCCTTGACTTCAGGTGAGTCCCCTGCTTCCGTTTCATCATGCTGAAAACGGATTCGACATTGGACCTCTTGTGATAGTGACTCATGAAATCCTCTCTGTGCTCATGGAAATAGCGGTACATCGCCTTCCAGATCGCACACCGCTCTGCTCGATTGTTTGCATGCTTCTTGAACGGGATGAAAGGAATCGCGCCATGCTCACTGACCAATCCGAGGACCTTTCTCGACGAGTAGCCCATGTCGGCGCTGATTTCCTTTACTGACATGTTCTTGCAGAGCCTCTCCAGAAGCGCTGGGAAGGGCTCATAGTCAGAGACAAACCCGCCGGTGACTTCGATGGAGGCAATAACATTGGTCTTGACACCGACCATCACGTGGGCCTTCCTAAAAAGTCGTCTTTCGTGCCTCTTCACCCTTACGTCACACCATCGGCCAAACATCGAGGTTGAAAATCCGCTCGAATCCGCAGCAAAGTGTTCCTCCAGTTGCTTGACTGGCATGGCAGAGAACTCTATCAGCTGCTTGAGAATGGGGGTGAGTCCTGGCTTGTTGAGATATTTCAGGATCGTGTTGAAATGGGGCGTGTGACCTAGGTACTCAAGTTGCTCAGCCATCTTGAGGTCCGACTCCGTTCTCCTAGAGGAGAAGTTTAGGTAGATCTTCATGCAGCATGCGAAAATCATCTCGCCAAGGTTCGCGGAAGGTCTCCCTGCTCTTGATCTCTCCTGCGTCGGCACCTGAGCGGTCAAATCCCCAAGGAGCTGAAGAAAGAGCAGTTTTTCATTGGTCTGAGCTTCATTGTAAGCGACCCAATCCTGCGGATAGGAGACGGGAGACTGGACCAGCGACATTGCATCGCCTTCAGGCGATTCAAGTGCACTGGGGAAAGTGCTATTACCGTTCACTACTATTGGTGTAATTGGGGTTGGCATCTTATCCATGTCGACCTCCCGGCTCTGGGGATGTTCGCGCATTCCCAGGGCCTCAAGTTCGTTGGTTGGCCATTGATCTAGGTTTGCTTGTTTTGCTTCTCTAGGCCATCCAGCAATACTTCCTTCCAGGTCCTCCCGCCCTTCTTCTTGAAGGCGTTTTGGTACTCTTTGTCGTCCAGGGTTATGTTTATCGTTCTTACCGACATATCCTACCGACCTACCTAGTAGGCATGTAGGTTCTAGATTATATATTTTCGCTACAGGTGTAACACAAAGGGAATTGACGTCTCTCGGGACGCTATCGAACCCACGTCCAGCAGACAGAAACGAATCCAAAGTGGGTTCATCAAGGTGTTTGATGGCTTTAGACCAGACATAGGTTTTGTGCGCTTTCAATCTGGCTTTGGGAATTAGCCTTTGCGTCTTGTGGAAGGACGGTGTAGCAAAGGCATCATTTCCGATCCTCGAATTGTGCGAGCGTAGTGGTGACATCGCTTTTCCCGCCCTGCTTCACTCCTCCATTATCCTCTGGAAGAGTCCATCCGTCGTCGTCTACGTCTGTTGATGAATCGGAGTATGCGCTCATCTCCTCACCCAAGACCTTATGTCTAGAACGTCGAGGTCTGATCTGAATCAGAAGAGGGAATCTAAATGCTTTGGACCGCAAGACTGCCCTACCCGATGGGAAGAACGGAATCATCTCAACGAGGTCCTTCCAATGGTCAGTGATGCTTGAACGTATGTAATTCATGTCGGCCTGAGAGTCGACTTGAAGAAAGATCCTCGCGTGGCACTGGCTTCGGATGTTGTCCGTGATGTCTGCTGGTTGCTGACTCACCAAGCAAAGGCCCGCGCCGAATTTTCTGCACTCTTTGGCGAATCGAATAAGAGGGCCTTTTGATGAGACGTTTCCGTCAGCGGGCGCGAACATGTGTCCTTCATCTACGTACAGCAGGAATCTTGGAATTCTATCTTGCATGCGCGCTTTCAACAGGCTTCGAGCTATGACTGCAACCACTGCCCTTTGCGTGGAGTCGTCAACCCCCGGCAGCGTGATAATCGTTGCGGTTCCTTCTTTCACCAAATCTATTGGATCTATGGCGTGTTTCTGCTGAAAGATCTCCAATCGATCTAGTTTTTGAAGCCGATACTGTAGCCTTAGTGCGCTGTCTCTGTCCTTGTCCCCTTTATGTTCTGATGGCCAAGCCTCGACGGCTTTCATGAGACTTTCAGCTGTGTAAGCAGGCCCCTTTTCTTTGAACAGTCTGTCGCGCACTTTAGCCAATATCATCTTTTGAACCCCACCGAGCTCCTGGCGTTCGTCAACAATGTTGATAATCTCGTCATTCGTCAGTCGGCCCAGTGGGACAGCAAATGGTCTCACGTCGCCCCTGGCAAATGCTGGCGGTGACAGACGCCTTGTCGCATAGCCTTTGGCTTCAATCCCCATTTGCTTAAGTTGCGCAACCTGGTCTTTCTCCACGTTCGGTTCTGCTAACGAACCCAGCTCGCCATGTGGATCAATTGCAACGACTGGTATCCCTTGTTCAAGCAGCTCCTCAATGATGACCCCGCCCGCATATGTCTTGCCCGAACCAATACGACCACAAATCAGCATGTTATGTGAGACGGTCTCAGCAGCTGGCAGCCTCACCTCGTAGTCCCCTCGGCTTGTGCTTCCCGTCCCGAGGAATATCCCGGTGTCAGGTATTCCCAAGGTCTTACTCACCTGGGCAGGATCCAGCAGCTCCACCTCGTCTCCAGGTTTGGGGGAATAGCCGGAGAATTCCAGGGAGCCGCCGTCTTCGTTTATTGTGCCGATTATCCTTGCTACACCTGACTCCCAATTGTCAAGATCATACAGTCCGAATCCATGTGGAGTCTGGCCTTCAGCTTCGAGATACATGGAGACCATTCTTGGGTTATCGAGATACATGTTCCCAGCGTGGGCAAGGACTATCTGTCCTATGAGGAACCGAGATTTGGTACCAGAAGATCTGATTCGAACATAGTCGCCCACCCTAGGCTCATAACCTTTGATAAGCTGAAAGGAGAATTCTAAGTGATTTGGCCTGGCCTTGCTTTCCTGCGAGATAACCTTTCCTACTATCATCCTACGACACCTCCGCTACCGTACAGTGATCTGAACACCCGCATGAACTCCATCTTCAAGCTATCGGCAACACTCCGCCGCCAAATTCCCGATTCGGTGTGCGCCTTTGCGGTTGGCTCTGGGAGCGTCTCCGAACCCTTGTGAGGGACAATGTCCCTTCCGAATTCAGTCATCAGAATCTCGTGAGAGAGAGAATTTCCGATGCCCAACCCTAGTTCCAAATGCTTATCAAGTGGCCTGCCAAGCATATTGTCGGAGAAGAACTCGAATCGGTTGAACCCGTCAAGCCGATCTTTCAGGTATGACCAGCGGAATGCCAAATCTTCAAGTTGCTGGAAATAGGCTTTGCTCGGGTTCTCGCCCAGCTTTTTTACTATTTCGTCCTTGTTCACCAACCGTGTACCTTCAGGCCTGACTCTATCATCGAAGACGTAGTTGAAGTAAGGCTTTTCCATAATCGTGGGAGTGCATTGACCGGGCTTCAAAACAGCAGAGAAGAGATGGGCGTCCATTCCTACTTGGTCGCGCTTCCAGTCTGGATACTTCTCGCTGAGTGCATAGTCGATGACTCTCGACAGAAGCGTTTTCCTTGAGTTCTTTACGACGCCAAATAGACTCACTTGGTTGGCTGACGCGAAGCTCTTCACGGCGAGAACCTTGGACATTGCCCGCCTAGAATATATGGCCCTCCTTGGGTCCCAGAAATCAAGATAGTCCATATGAGATGGAAGTATCGGCCCATCCTTGTAGAGAACGTCGGGGGACCATCGCACGATGGCATCTTCGTTGACTTTCGCGTGAACCACGTTCTCCAAGGAGAATATTGCACCCATGATTTGAGCCGGGCCAAGCCCACCTTCCTCATCGTTTCTAATGGTAGGAGTCATGTCTTCCATATACTCTTCCGCAGCAGTGCGAATGTATCTCGGCATCAGAAACTTCTCGGGCTCCCGAGATTCCTTCGTTCTCGGATACTCTGCCATCACTCCTGCGCCAACTGAGAATGCAACGTTCACATAGACGGGAAAGCCGAAGTTCACCTGAAACTCTTCAAGCTTAGTGCTGGCATCGGTTCCAACAATCTTCATCGGGTGTCCATCGTCAAACTGATAGGCAGGGCAGTCACAGATGACTGGAAGCTTCGGTATCTCAAGACCGTTTTTCATGACATAATCCAGCTTGATCAACCCATCCAGCCTTTGTCTGTCATCTGGGCCTCTTCCCGAGCGTGCAAGCCTCAAAATCTGCGTGTCTATGTCAGAGAGGTAGGCGTCAAACGCATCCCTGGTGTCCAGAGTAGTCAAATAATCATTGATTGTCTCCAATCCGATGCGGTTGATGTCCCGGAGGTATGCGTATTTGGACGCGATTTCCGTGACCATGTCCATAGCACGCAACGGGGCTACTTCTCCAGTGAACAGGGACCCTGTGTCCTCATAGACATAGTAGATGGTGCCAGCCTCCGTCTTAGCCTGGAGTTTCTTCTCTCGAACCAGTTCTTCCAGATACTTCCGAATCGTTTTCTCGGAAAACTCGCTCTCGTTTTCGATGTCGTTGATAGTGAATGCGATATTAGCTTGGCTCCGGAGCAAACTAAGGACCTTGTCCTTCGGCGTTGCGTACAACATGAGCAGTAATTGCTTCCGTATATATATAAATGATTGGTAAAATCGGATGCTACACTCCCTCGACAGGTGGCACTTTGATGCTCATAAAGGTACATTATGAAACGCTAATGCTCACATGCAGAATGTCATCTGAGTTCAGAAAGCTTTCGCTCTAGGGTGTTTAGGGATTCCTCGCATCTTAGCCCGTTCATTATCCAGTAGAATGTTCCATTCTTCTTTGTCAGTTCGCTCACGAAGCGTTGATCAAGAGCGAAGTCCACCGAAATGCCTGACAAGCTGCTCGCCTTTTCGAGAATGGCACGCTGGCTGCTTCTTACGAATCCTATTCTGTGTCTGTACGAACTTCGTGTTTTGCGCAGGAACTCTGCAACTCGTGCCCCAAGAGTATTGATCACTTCGCGCTCGACTCCGCTGGGTTTGGCGGAGGCTCTGATCCTTACAATATCATTGCCAGTAACCCTCCTCGCGCTCGGAATATTGCCAGTTGGAAACCAACTCCCTAACACCATATCGTAGTGAGCAGCTGGATAGACTTCTTCGTATTCGCGGGGCACAATTCCTAGAGGTTCACTCACGATGAGCTCGTGAATCCTGACCCGCTTCCCATGTTCCAAACCCTCCAATCTTTTCCTGACTGCCCTATGAGTCCTTGATAATGAATAGGGTTTCTTGGCCGAGCATGGCAAGAAGAGAGCGATGTCTTTGCCTTCTGGCGGAGAGTACGCCGTGACGATTCTCTCGTAGAAACTCAGGACATCGCGATGGTTCAACAACTCGATCCCTCCCACTAGCATGGAATCCGGCCTTCTCCAACTTGTTTTTTCACACAGCTGAGCAGGCGTCGATGATGTGGACTCTGGCCCAGCCTTTCCTCCACATACTCAAGATAGGTGCCTTCTCGTTTTCTCTTTCTAATGATCTTCTCTTCCTGAGAGATGACCCATGCGTTGTGACTTGCTCTGAGCTTGAGTCCGGAGACGCCGCGAGAGTCGAGTTCCGCAAGCGAGTGCTTCCTACAGATTGGGCATTTGCAGTGGTACTCTGACTCAATAAGATGCTTCAGCCCTTCCCTTGGATGCGTGCTGTAAGTACCTGGACCTCCCAGCAAACGAACCTTTCCGTATCTAGCATCATGAATCCAGGAGGAACTGTCGCACGAATCAGCAATCAAGAAAAACACCAGAATCGCATAGAGCCCTCCTAACCCGAAGATATGCAGTTTCGCGTCGGGGAACATGTCTCTGATTCTGACCACGTGCATCAATGCTCCACACAGTTTTTCATAATCGATTGGTGGACGCAACAGTGGAACCAGTTTGCCGATGCCAATCATTGGCGGCTGTTCAACCAACCTCCTTATTTCTTCTATGTTCTTTGTGGACATATCATACGGGATTATGGGCACGAAATCGAAATTCGCATTCTTGAGATAGTATCTGAGATACCTAATGTGGGCAGACTCGTCGTTTCCATGATCCAGAACCGCTGTGTAGTCTGCTCCTATTTGCTCTTGAGCATCTACTATCGTCGAAATTTCGAAGTTCTTGAATCCTTGAAGGATCTGCCAGCCCCCAGAATCACAGAAGATCTCGCCCTCATAGGAGAGCAACTTGTGAGCCTCTGTTATTCCAACATCTCTATGAAGGATGTCGAACGCGTTCACCATAATGTGATCAATCTTCATGAGGTTCCAGGGCTGAGGATTGCCCCTCTTGAATGAGTAACCTAGAAATATGCTTGCCTCCTGAGCATGTTTTCCTCGATGCATCGAGGAAATATCGTTCATTAGGTACTTGAATGTTCCTCGACGCGTCGAGGATAACTGCAAAATAGATAATTAATGATTCCGTTTCAAGGCTGGCCAAGATGAACCTCGAAATGTTGAAAGGACTAGGAGTCCCAGGTAACAGAATCAAAGCTCTAGAACTGCTCTCAGAAGGACCGAGAACCAAAGAGGAAATCACCAAGGCGCTGGGATTGCACGGTCACTACATGTATCATGTCCTGCAGGAACTCGCGGAATCTGGATGGATTGAAAGAACCGGAGAGGGCAAAATCGGCAGCCCATATAGATACAGAATGAGGCCTGTCAAGAAGATAGTCCAAGAACTCGTCAAGAATCCGTAGCATAGATGGTGGGATCATTGAAACCTGCTGTAGCAAATGCTTCCTTTCGCGCGATGCAATTGGCGCACTTTCCGCACTGGACTTTAGCCCTTCCATAACAGCTCCATGAGCTCTCCAAGAGGGTTTGAGCACCATTGCGGTACGCGTACGCAATGATCTCGGCCTTTGTCATGTCAATCAAAGGAGTATCAATGCGCACCCTCTCCAATCTGCTATTCCCTTCTATGCAGACTCTCAGCAGGTTCTCAATGCCGTCAACGAATGCTTTGGAAGTATCTGCGCCACCTTGATCAGATTGATTGAACCCTGCAACAAGCACGTTACAATTCCCTCCGTGCTCAGTCGCCGCATATGAGGCTGCAAGGGCGAGAAAAACAAGGTTTCTGGCATAAGGAAAAGCGCTATCGTTCAGTCGTTTTTCCTCTGCGTACCATGTGAATGGCACTTTGATTACATAGGGTTCTTCAATGCACAGAAGGCTAGCTATTCTCCGCGCAGCCCTTAGCTCGTTAATGTGCGATGTATGGCTCACTCTCCCGCTGCGTTCGCAGCTCCAGTCAATGAAGATCGGTTGAACCCTTCCGTACTTCTGTTTCACGATCAAGGTACTGACCGCTGAATCAATCCCTCCGGAAAGTAATGGAATTGAGAGGACTTTTCCCCTCCCAGACTGCAGGACGGTCTTCGACACTAGTTCTCCTCAACGATTGACCAATACTAGAGCCTTTCATGGTAATGACCTCAGAGACAGCTAACGAGGTCAGGCTAATTAGCCCGAAATCCGCCTGGCTACCCTCACGGTTGGCACTAGCCGAGTGCCGATAGCTTCATTCTCCTCGGTCACTAAGGATAAAATAGGTCAGGTTCATATGACATAGGCTAGCGGGCGTTGTCAGGCGCCAAAAGGAATCTGGAGGATTTCCTTATGACCATCATTGCTTCAGATGGAAAGGACTTCAAGCGGCCCAAAGTAATTCGGAATGAGAAGGGCGAGGTCTCCGAGGTGCTCAAGGACGAAGGCTTCTATTCTCCTTTCGGCGTGACCCTTGAAATAGATGACGAGGCCAAGTTGAAGACAGACTTGAGAACCGCGTTCGCGGAATCTGCTCCGTTCTATCCCATCACACTAACGCGACCTTTCTGCAGTTCCAGAGTACTGGTAGACGAAGTGTTCAAGAAGGACTATCCTAAGGCGATTTCATTCATGCATCGGGTGCTTGAGAGCGTAAGTCCCCACATAAAGAAGGCCCATCTTAACTGGATCATACTTCCTCAATCTCGCACACCTGCTGTTCAGGTTGGGGGTAGCTATTCAGTTGGCAAGGTGGTTGACGTTAATCTATTCAAGCGAGACCTCGGTAACGTATTCTCTGCTCTCTGTGCTTGGAGCTACGGAAGGAAGCACGGATATGAATTCGAGAAGGCCTTGGTCGATGGTTTCCAAGGGAAAACGACCAATGCATGGGATGAATTGAGAACTCAGACTGATGTTCGTGTGTATCCGAAAGGCGATGAGTGCTCCGCCCCAATATGCGTTGCTGACATCTTTGCTTTTCTCACTGACAAGAAGCTCTATTCCGCAAGGAAGAAGTTGTTCAAGAATGAAGTCGAATCAGTGTGGTCTTCGATGTCATTTGAAGTCACCTCTTTCTACTTCAATGAACAGAATCTTGGATCAATTCGATGGCTTGATGAAACCCCCCTGAGACTGGATGATTACCTCGCACGACCAATGACCTATCTTCTAGTTGACCGAGAGTATCTCGCTGAAAACTCAACTGACGGCGAGGCACCCACGTATAAGGACTTCCTGACAACAAGAGGCTTTCACGAATTGCCAATTATCAACGCCCAGGAAGTCGGTGGTGGAGTGAAGGGATACCAGCCACGAGACGATCCAAAGACGGTAAGAGACGGAGACTATCTCATATACATGGGTGAGGAATCCAGACGGATAGCTCACAGCTACAATGATGCTCTAGAAGTTTCGGTTCTAAGTGTCAAGGAGCTGAGAGAAGGACTACGCGACAAAGGATACAAGTGTTAGCATCGAATTATCAATATTCTATCGGGAGGGCACCGCAGAGGTGGTCTTCCCGAGAACAATAATCTCTTACGTACTCATAAACTTTACGCCCACATTCTTTAAGTTGATTCTCATATGCTGGCTGTGCTCAGGTTCTCACTAGATCAAGTCTCTTCGACTCGCACGTAGCTTTTGATTTTCTGAGGAAGCGCTTGGGCCTATGATTATTGGGCAGAGCGACATTCGTCAGATAATCGTCATCAGGGCCATCCTAAACAACGCAACAATGCCCTTATGATAGCAGAGGGAGGTCAGTTTTCTCGCATGATGTCTTCGACGGTCTTCAGCTCGATTTCTACGCCATCGGCGTTCTTTACGCGAGCCACTTCCTCATAAGCACCCTTGCCGAAGCTTAATGCCACAATGATGCCTCTGTTCTTCTTCACCCGCTTGATAGCTGTTTCGAAGTTGTCAATGACATTCCTTCCAACAGCTTCGGATTGCTTGACTTGCAGAGGTCTGCCATCCATCAACCAGCCGTCTATTCCCATATCTCCAATCTTGCGCTCGGATACATGAGCAAAGACCTTTTGGCATACCCAATTCTGAAACTCGAATGGTTGAAGGGCCCTTATCTCGTCCAGGCTCTTTGGCAGCCCCTCGACCTTGACGTTTTGAACTCCTAGCTTTCTCATGCGTTTCGCCATGAGTTTGCAGGCTGTTGGTGAGACATCAATACCGATCCACCTTCGGCCTAGTTTATGGGCGACTGCTATCGCCGTTCCGCAACCGCACATGGGGTCCAGCACAATGTCATCTTTGTCAGATGATGCTTTGATGATGCGTTCTAGAAGAGCTTCGGGCTTCTGTGTCGGATAACCAAGGCGTTCTTTGGATTGACTCTGAATCGACTGTATGTCTGTCCAGACATCTTGGACCGGCATACCAAGCCCTTCGTCAAGATAACGCTTGTAGCGAGGCACTGACCCCTTGCTAGTCTGAACAATTCGCCCCTCTTTTTCTAGTTCTTTCATGCGCTCCTTGGAGTAACGCCAGTACCGCTTGACGCCCATGAATTCATAATATGGATTCCCCTTCGCTGCGCCACCTGGTCCTGCTATATTGTCCAGCATATAGCGTCGTCCAGTGTCCGGTTCCACATTTCGATAGAACTTTTCCATGTATTCGTCGTCGTACTTGCGATATTCCATATTCCATTTGTAGTCCGGTCCCTTGGCGTAGAGGAGTATCACATCATGCAATCTACCAAAGTGCTTGGCGCCTTGCTTAGTGTCTCCGTGAGATGCTTGTCTAACCCAAATGATCTCGTTCACGAGGTTCGATTCTCGAAAAATCTGATCCATGAGAATTCGCAGATGTGCATCCGCGTGCCAATCGCAATGGAGATACATAACCCCTGTCGGTTTGAGAACCCGAAAGCATTCCCTCATTTTGGGTTCCATCCAGGCGATGTAGTTCTCAATCCCACCTTTCCATCGGTCTTCAAAGGCACGGAGTTCGTAGCCGTCACCCCAAAGTACCTCGTAATTCCTACTAGTGAAAAACGGTGGGTCAACGTACACCAAATCAACACTAGCATCGGGCAATGCTTGTGGCAATACGCGCTGACAATCCCCACAATAGATAACGCTCGTCTGCACCGGTTCCCCAGTGGTAATGAGAATCTGGTGGATTAGGCTTTTGGGCACTATTCAAGAACAGACGTGGCTACGAGAAATCATTTCGCATTACATGCAACCGAATGTCAACAGCATCCCATCTTAGTCAGAATGGTGAGCAACTCGTGGATGTACTCGTGCCTATGTTCGTTGAAATCTGCTGTCGGAGAGAATATCTTGCCATCCTCAGTCAGAAGCATCCAATTTCCTTTGAATTCAATGGCTATTCCAGACAGTGTGCCATGATAGTCCTTAAGGAAATGTCGGTATTCAGGCGAGCGTTCCAGTGTTGTTCCATTAATCTGAGCCTTCGTGACGAGATCATTGTCCATGTCCCTCGTATAGAATCTGCGGAAATTCCCGAATTTGTTTCTTAGCTTCTCTTCGCATTGGTGCAATTTGAACTGAAGGGGCACATTCCAAGAGTCGTTCTTGAGATACTCCGACATTGCGTTGACAAAATGGCGAAAGTCTCTTCCAGATACAAACAAAGCGAATGTCGGCGCAAACTCCTTGACTCCATAGAACTGCGTTTCGAATTGCTTCGTGATTTTCGCGTTAACATGACCGCTATCCCTGTTGTAATAGGATAATGGGACGTCTAGCTGGATTGTGTAGTTCCTTCCAAACTTGTTACTCTCTGACTTGGCAGAGACCTTGAATTCGATTTCTTCTCTCTCATCTTCGGTTACTCTTTTGGAGTCATACACAGTCACTTTTCCTGAATCCAAAAAGCCCCTCAAATCGTCAAGTACCTCCGGTTCAACTCGGAGAAGTTTGCACGTCACCATTCGAACCAACCCCGCTAATCCTCGACAGGATAATCCTCGGCCAGGAGATAAAGCTTTTACTGATCTGGAATAGTGCAAGGCTATCAACGTTTCTGTAAGAGAGCCATGCCTTTCCTTCGATTTCTTCCTCAAGAGAGGATGACCCCTTGAATGACTTCGAGACTTTCTTGCTCAATTCTGTCAGTGCGCCCTTCTGGCCTACAATCCTGAACTCGGTTGAACTGCGTTGGCATGTGAACGGAATCGTGATTTCTCCCTTGATTGCATCAAGCAATCTAAGAGCTGACACTAAAGATGATGCGACTGATTCCTTCGTGCCGATTGCTGGTATGCAATACAGGACGAGTTTGTTCAATCTGAACTCAGACTCCTCGACAACAATGTCTTCCCGGATTTCATCTTCCTCCTTCATGAAGTACGCATCCAGAAGCGGGTCAGATTCTGCACGGTAGGCAAATCCATACTTGTGCATCTCGTATGCGATGAGCGACTCGCGTGCTTTCGTCTGAATCTTGAATTTTCTGTCTAAGACTTCGCTGAACCAAGAATCAAACTCGATCATCCGAGGAGGGTCTGCGAACAGAAGCACTGATATAATCTCGAAGGTCAATGTTTTCTCCCGGTAGTTGAAGTTACCCCGCTGCTCAAGCCATCTCAGGGTCTCTTTCGTGCCGTAATCCAGAACGGCACCAGCAGCCTTCTTGGTCAACCAAGACTCGGCAATTCCCGTCATTTCTTTTCCATCCGATGGCGTATTGTATGTTTGTCTATTCATTTCCTTCGCCCACCCGACTTTTTGCACCCATCTTGATGCCTCATTTTATCACCCGATTTGTTTTGGATTTATGTGCAAAATGCCCGTCTGCACACAAACTGGCGTATTTATGTGCAAAGCCTCATCCACAGCAACCTTTTAATATGGAAACCGGTTATCGAGCCCTACCCAATACCAAGAGGTATGGAATGGCTCAGAAGGCTAGGTCTGCTGCGAAGAAGGTCAAGGACAGGTGGAGGGCGAAGGAGTGGTACAAGCTCTACGCTCCCGATATGTTCAGCAAGATGCAGCTGGGCGAAACCCCCTCAGAGACCCCTGAAGGAGTTATGGGAAGGGTCACCGAGGCGACGGTCCAGGACCTCACGGGCGATTTCTCAAAGATGCACATCAAGATCAAGTTCAGGGTGACCGACGTAAGGGGGTTGGACGCTCACACGACTTTCGTGGGTCACGACCTCACGAGCGACTATGTCAGGAGGCTGACCCGGAGAAAGAGAACGAAGACGGATGCTGTCGTTGACGCTGTCACCAAGGACGACTGGGAGATTAGGGTGAAGCCCATGGCGGTCTCCGAGCAGCGGATACAGGCCTCCCAGGAGACCGCGATACGCCATATCATGGAGGAGGAGACTAAGAAAGCTGCCTCCGAGGTGACTATTGGCGAGTTCGTTCGAATGCTTATCATGGGCGAGCTCTCGAAGAGGATTTCAGACGCGTCCAAGATCATTGTGCCTATCAAGAGGATAGAGATCCGCAGGAGCGAGGTTAGCAGAGTCGGCAAGATTCCAGAGCCCGGCGAGAAGCCCATAGTGCCCCCTCAGGAGGAGGTGCCTGCGGAGGAGAAGCCCGCGGAGCCGGCCCCTGAAACAGCCGCTGCGCCTGCTGAGTCTGCCGCGCGGGCCAGTGGGGATTTGCCCGCGGATGCTGCGAAGCCAGAGTAGGCCTGGGATTCGGGGCGGCTTTGGCGGGCGCGTTGATATCTCAACAATGTCGGGGTGGCTCAGCCTGGTGGAGCGTCGGACTCATAGGGAGTTGTTCTGACCAAGATGCTCCTTGGACATCCGGAGGTCACGGGTTCGAACCCCGTCCCCGACACCATTATTGAGGGACAGGGCATTTCCGAGACCGGAGGCTAGAGGCTTTTGATGAGGGTCATAATCTACACGGGCAAGGGAGGCGTGGGCAAGACCTCTGTAGCAGCCGCCACAGCGTTGAGGTCCGCAGCCCTCGGGCACCGGACAATCGTCATAAGCACCGATGCGGCTCACAGCCTGTCGGATTCGCTTGAGATATCACTGACAGGCGTTGTCCAGCCGATTGCGCACAACCTCGACGGGCTCGAGGTTGACATCCAGCTCGAACTCGAGACCCGCTGGAAGGAGATCCAGTCCTATTTCTCCGACTTCCTCGCGTCCCAGGGCATGGACGGCGTCACGGCGAAGGAGATGGCGGTTTTTCCGGGCATGGAGCTGATGTCGGCCCTGTTCTATGTGGAGGAGTTCCACAAGTCCAAGAAGTACGATGTAGTGATCATGGACACCGCCCCCACCGCGGACACGCTCAGGCTGCTTGCGTTCCCTGACATAGCCAACTGGTACTTCGAGCATCTATTCCAGATGGTCAGGAACGTCATCAAGATCGCAAGAGTGACGGTCGGAAGACTCGTGTCGACTCCTCTTCCGACAGACAAGTTCCTTGACGATCTCGAGAGCCTTCAACGGAGGCTGAGGTACGTCCGCGACCTGCTCACCGACCCTGACATCACATCCGTCAGGCTGGTCGTGAACCCCGAGCAGATGGTGATAACCGAGACGCAGCGGGCGTACACCTACCTCTGCCTCTATGGCTACACCGTTGAGAGCCTGGTCATCAACAGGATCATGCCGGACTCCGTGTGCGATTCGTACTTCAAGGGAAAGCTGGAGGAGCAGAAAAAGCATCTCCAGACAATCGATGAGATCTTCTCCCCTCTGAAGATGATGCGGGCGGAGTTCATGCCGAGGGAAGTGATCGGGAGGAAATCCCTCGAGAAGCTTGCCGGGCAACTCTTCGGAGACGACGATCCGACAGTGGCGCTTTCGAAAGAGTCGCCCATGAAGATATTCGCAGGGATGGGGGAGAACACCCTGGCGGTGAAGCTCCCGTTCGTCCTGGACCAGAAACTAGAGCTATATACGCGCAAGGATGTACTCACTCTCCAACTAGGGGCATTCAAGAAATCCATCAGCCTTCCCTACGCTCTCGCATCCAAGAAGATTCTCGGTGCGGATCTCGAGGAGGGCTGGCTGAAGATCAGGTTCGAGGGTGAGGACATTGGCAAGAGAAAGGGTAGAAAGAGGAGTAGAGGCGGCAAAGCGGCTGGAAAGGCACGTTGAGGAGATCGTTCAGAAGGTCGCGACAAAAGACACGATGACCCACTTCGTCAACGCCGGCATGGAGGTCGTGCAGGCCGCGAACGCAGCTGTGAAACAGATGGACGTGCCCCTGGAGACCAAGGTCAGGATACACAGGGCTGAGCGCGAAGTGCTGCTGGCCGCGAAGAGTTTCATCGAGGTCGTGCTCGCAGAGGTTGAGAAGGAGATCCCGAAGCAGTCGGAGATCAAGAAAGTAGAGATAAGGCGCAAATCGAAGTGACTCCCTGAGCATATCGAGGCCCTGAGGCACATCTTTTTTATTGGCACGGCCTTACAGTCACCACCCTTGGAATTGGGAGTCGAATTACATGGTCATCAAGATGTTGGTCCCGTACCCCGACAAGTGTACTGGATGTAGGTTCTGCGAGATGGCATGCAGCATCGCGCACGAGAACAAAGTCAACCACTCGGACGCGAGGTTGCAGGTGCATCGTAGGAATGTGAGGCTCGATTTTCCGTCTGTATGCACGCACTGCGTCTCCTGCGGCGAGGACTGCTGCGTGCTCCACTGTCCCGTCGAGGCAATCAAGAAGACTGATGACGGGCAGGTCTATGTCAACCAAGAGGAGTGCACCGCCTGCGGGACCTGCGTCGAGGTCTGCCCGTTCGGCGTGATGCGAATGGAGGAGAAGGCGTTCAACTGCGATCTCTGCGGCGGAGATCCGACGTGCGTCAAGTTCTGTCCGATGGGCGCGATCAAGTACGAAGAGCCGAAGCCTGAGCAGTACGAGGCCGTGAAGAGCCTGCTCGCTGAGGAGGAGTGATGGCGATGAAGGGCTACGCTGGCAAGATCCTCAGGATCGACCTCACGACTGGCAAATCGTCCACAAGACAGATCGATGAGAAATATGCCCGGAAGTACCTCGGAGGACAAGGGTTCGCCGTGGAGCTCGTCTATCACGGCGTTCCGAAGGGAACAGGCGCCTTGGAGCCGAAGAACGTGCTCGCGATGGCGGGTGGAACGTTCGACGGATACCCTGTTCCGACCGGAGGAAAGACGATCTTCGCGGGCAAGTCGCCCGCGACCGGCACACTGGCCGAGAGCGTTATGGGCGGATCGATAGGGGCAGAGCTCAGGCATGCCGGATACGACGCTCTAGAAATAGCAGGCAAGGCGGACGAGCCTTCGTACATCTTCATAGCGGACGAAAGAGTCGAGATAAACGACGCAAAAGACCTCTGGGGCAAGGATACCCGTGTCGTCCCGGAAGCCTTGAAGAAGCGCCACGGCTGGGACGTGAAGGTCGCGTGCATAGGCGTCGCGGGCGAGAAGCTCTCGAGGATCGCTTGCATAGACTGCGACGATAGGCAGGCTGGCAGGGGAGGCCTGGGAGCCGTGATGGGCTCGAAGAATCTCAAGGCGATTGTCATCCGGGGGACGAAAGATCTGGTCCCTGCTGAACCGGAGAAGCTCCTGGAGATCGCGCTGAGGTACCAGAAGATTATGGAGGCGGCGCCATCGTTCATAGAGGACACGAAGTACGGGACCGGCGAGTTCCTTGGCTGGGTCAACAAGGAGAAAGGCGTCTTCCCGACCAGGAACTGGCAGGAGGGCGTGTTCAACGAGCGCGAGAAGATCGACCCATATTACTGGGCCACGAGATACGTCACCAAGAACAAGGCTTGTTTCGCATGCACGAAGCCCTGCGGGAAGCTCTTCGAGGTCAAGAGCGGGAAGTTCAAGGGCGTCGCGATTGACGGCATCGAGTACGAGACTCTCTACTCGCTTGGCGGGGCGTGCGGGAACGCTGATGTTGAGAGCGTTGCGAGGGCGAACGAACTATGTGACATCTTAGGCATGGATACGATCTCTGCTGGCGTCACCGTGGGTTTCGCGATGGAACTTCTGCAAAGAGGCGTGATATCCGAGAAGGATGCCGGGATGAGGCTTACATGGGACAACGCGTCAGATGCGGTCCCGAGGATGATCGAGATGATGGGCAATAGGAATGGCTTCGGGGACGTGCTTGCGGACGGCGTCAAGGAGGCCGCGAAGAAGATCGGAAAGGGGGCGGAGCGGTACGCTGTACACACGAAAGGCATGGAACCGCCCGCGTACGACGTCCGTGCGATGAAAGGCCACGGGCTATCGTTCATGACCTCGACCAGAGGAGCGTGTCACCTAAGAGCTGGCTTCTACGCACCCGAGCTTGTGGGCAAGTTCTGGCGCTGGGAGGGAATCGACAGGTTCTCGCCGGTCGGAAAGGGAGCGATGGTCGCCACGATGGAGAATTTCATGTGCGTGTACGATTCGGTTGGCCTGTGCAAGTTCTCGAGGGGCTTCTTCCTGATCGACAAGCTCAGGGAGGTCATCGAAGCTGTGACGGGCCTGAAGTTCACGGAGGAGGAGCTCCTGAAGATCGGCGAGCGCATCCACAACATGAAAGGCGATTTCAACGCGCGAGAGGGAATCACGCGGAAGGACTGGCTGCTGCCACCCAGGATCACCGAGGACCCGATCCCGGAGGGCCCGTCAAAGGGACATAAGATCAGCACCGCGGAGATGAATCAGATGCTCGACGACTACATGGCCGCGAGAAAGTGGTCCAAAGAGGGCGTGCCAAGCCCCGAGAAGCTCAGAGAGTTGGATATTTCCTAGGAAGATACTCTTTGGACGAGCTGTTACGCGCCCGATCCTACTCCCCTTGGTTGAAATTGATTTCGCTGAGAGCCCTAGGTAAGACCCCACCTTGATTCAATCGAGAACTCAGATCATCTTGATCGTGTCCGCGAGTTCGTTGAGCTTCCTAAGAGCCACGGCAGGATCTGACTTCTTCAGCAGGACAGCGACGATCAGCGCCTTGCGTCCAGCGCCCACGACCACCATCTTCGCGTCATCTGTCTCGACCAGGATGCTATGCGGAGTGCCGATACGCAGCTCAGAATGCGCGGTCGAGGCGGCACCTAGGAGCGTCGCGCACATGATGGCGAAGGTCTCAACGGACACTCCCTCTGGGACGTCAGCTGCGATCACTAGTCCGTCCCTGCTGATGATGGCCGATGCGATAGAACCGCAACTCTGTTTCAGGGCCCTCAAGGCCGGCTTGAGCTCCAAATCATTCCCCTCCCAACGGTTCTACCTTGAACACGCAGTGCTTGTCCCCCTTGCTAACGCACTCTATCTCTTCGCAGTGCAGTTTTCGGTGAGTGTTCGCTTCGTATATCTTCCTCACGATTCCCCGCAGCCTGTGGCATGTCGGCCCGTCAGCCTGAGAGGACTCTATGGAGCCCTCGGCGACGGCTGTCGACTCCTGGAAGACTATGTTGTCCACCCAGCCCCTAGCGCGGAGCAGATTTGCGCAGACCTCGAAATACTTCTCCTGCTCCTGCATGGCGATCTTGGCCATCTCCTCGCCCAGGATCATGCCCTCCCTGAAGAATAGGCCGTAGCAGGCCTGGGACATCACTCCCTCGTAGAGCTTCCTGATCGCCTCGAACTCCGATTGGGAGAGTTTGACGAATTTCATAGGAACCTCCTCTCGGATTCATGTGGTGGGTATTAAAGATTTGGCGCTAGCGGTTCAGGCCAGGGAGTCAGGCTGGAGTGATTTGGGACGTTTCAAACGAATCTGTGGCCGCTGAAAGGCTTTTTATCGGGAGAACCCATTAAACCGGGTTTGGGAAGATGTTCTCGGATGAAGAGGGCAAACTGGCGGTGAAGTTTGCCAGGGCCGTTGTGGAAAGCCATGTGACTCGCAAGAAGATGGCGGAATTCAAGCTTCCCGAGACCTTCAAGAAGAATTACGGCGTTTTCGTCACTCTGACTACCTATCCTGAGGATGACCTAAGAGGTTGCATCGGGTATCCCGAACCTCTGATGCCTTTAATCGACGCGATTCGTGACTCCGCAGTCAACGCATGCTCCAGGGATCCCAGATTCCCACCAGTCAGGCAAAGCGAACTAGCCAAGATCAAAGTTGAGGTCAGCCTCTTGACACCTCCACTGGAGATAGACGCTAAGAAGAAAGTCGACATGCCATCTCACGTGGTCATCGGCCAGGATGGTCTGATCCTCGAATGCGGCTTCGCGAGAGGGCTGTTGCTTCCCCAGGTACCTGTCGAATGGGGATGGGATGCCGAGGAATTCCTATGCCAGACATGCATCAAAGCTGGCGCATCACCAGACACCTGGCTCAAGCCCGAGGCGAAGGTTTTCAAGTTCCAAGCGGAGGTCTTCTCGGAGGACAAGCCGGGCGGAGAGATCAGGCGCAGGAATCTGAGTGAAGAGCATGGATGTGGTCGTTGAGGGCAACTGCTACATCTCGGGCAAGCTGGAAAGGTGCTGCATCGGGATCGAGCAGGGAAAGATTGCCAGGATAGCGAAGATCCTCGAGGGGGACAAGACATTCAACTTCGGCTCGAGGCTCGTGATCCCTGCCGCCACTGATGCTCATGTTCATTTCCGAGAGCCTGGAATGACACACAAAGAGGATTTCGGATCCGGCTCGCTATCTGCTGTCTGCGGAGGCGTGACCTGCGTCCTCGACATGCCCAACACGAAGCCCCCGACGACCACGGCTCAGGCACTCAGAGAGAAGAAGCGCATTGCATCTTCGAAGAGCCTCGTGGACTTCGGAATTTATGCAGGAGTCTTCCCAGGCATGAGCGTGGACCAGCTAGCTAAGGAGGCAATCGGGTTCAAACTCTACATGGCTGGGACGACAGGCGACCTGATGGTCCCATCGCTCACGAGCATAAGAGGCGAGCTCTCGGCAATAGCCGCATCTGGCAAGGTCTTGGCGGTCCATGCTGAGGACGAATCTCTCAGGACGAGGGAAGTGGAGAGAAGCCTCGAAGATCACCTGAGAAACCGAGGCAATGACTGCGAGACGAGCGCCATAAAGAAGATCAAAGCTGCAGCAAAGGATTGCCAGCTCCACATCTGCCATGTATCAGCAAGGGAGTCAATATCCCTGATCGAGAATGTAGAGAGACTCACATCAGAAGTCTCACCGCATCATCTGTTCCTGGACAAGTCGAGCAACCTCGGCTCTCTTGGGAAGGTGAATCCCCCGCTGAGGAAGAGAGAGGACCGGCAGGCGCTTTTCCAAGCCCTCAAGGGCGGGAGCTTCGATATCATAGCGTCAGACCACGCCCCTCACACAATCGATGAGAAGCAGGAGGATTTCGATTACGCCCCGACGGGCATGCCTGGAGTCGAAACGCTGGCTCCCCTGGTGTTGCAACTCGTCAAAGACCGACATATCGGGCTGGGAGACGCAGTCCGGAGGCTGTCGGAAAGGCCAGCACAGATATTCGGCATAAACAAAGGGAAGCTCGACGTCGGCTTCGACGCTGACATGATGGTCGTGGACCTCATGGACAGCACAACGATCAGAGCTGACATGCTGCATTCGAGGTGTGGGTGGACGGCATACGAGGGCAAGGAAGGAGTGTTTCCCAAGGCCGTTCTTCTGAGAGGCGAGGTCATGGTGGAGGGAGGGAACCAGGTCGGGGAGAGGATGGGAAGGGACGTCGTTGAGGGAGCAAAAACAGCCTGAAGGACGGATCGACATAGACTTCTCCGAACTCGAGGGGAGGAGCTATTCTTGCATTGATGGCTGCGCGCTCTGTTGTCTCTGCCAGCCGGAGCTGTTGCCGGACGAGGAGAGAAAGCTCAGGAATGATCCCAGGCTGGTCGGGGCGATCTCTGGGAAACACATATCACCGGACGTCAGAGGGGCCGCGATAAAGCTCAGGGGCGAGCACGGCGCGTGCTACTTCCTTGACAAGAAGAGGTGTGGAATATACGCGGATAGGCCGCACTTCTGCCGGTCATTTCCAATCAGCGTTTTCGTGGGCTGGAGAGTTCAACTAAATGTCAACCTCTCATGCAGGGGAATCGGGCTCGCCGGAGAACCTCTCAGGAAACTTGGCCAGGAGATCATGACAGGGTTCGATGAGAGAACTCTGTACGATGAGTTCTCTTCGGCAAGGAGGGTCTTCTCCGACTTCAATTCCAACATGAGAGAGGCGAGAATCGCTCAGTCCGTCCAATCAGTGAGGGACGCAGCTCAGACGGTCGTGGGGAATCTATCAGATGCGATTGGCCTGAGCAAAATCTTGACTTACGCCGAGAACGGCAACACCCGGCAGAATTCTTCGGCTAACGACATCGTTCGGCTGGCGAGAAAATCCGAGGCGGAGGCGAACCTAGAGGAGAGAGCAGTGATCGACGGCACGGAGCTCTTCGACCTCCCAGAGAAGAGCATGCTACCAGTCTACATCAACGAGCGACTTGACTGGAGGATATTCCAGCTCGTGGACAAGGAGATCGTAGGCTACAACCTCTCAGAGGACGGTAAGATCGAGGAGATGTCGAGAACGGACCCATCGGACGTAGAACTCCTCCCCATTGGAGAGGATGGAGCGAGGCTTTTCAACGAGTATTTCTCGACCGTGAACCGGAGAGATTGCTTTCTCGGGCACGCCGCCCATCTGTGTGACCTAGAAGGGTACGAGTTCAACTTCGCTCAGGTCTATCTCGGCACTATGGCAACCAACGCTCTGGACCTCTGGTGGAGGTCCTCGTTCCTAGCATCGCTGGAAGGGAGGGAACGGCTCGACCTTAGGGAAATCCGAGAGGGCATCGTGTTCTTCGACATGGACCTCCTCGACTTGCCGACGATAGGCGCGTTCATCTAGGAAGGGTCTTTGGTCCACCAGCTGTTACTTCTTCCCGTCGTCTTGTTTGTCTGTCGCGGCTTTCTCTGTATGAACCTTTTTCTTCCGAGTGAGTAACATGTACGGAATGCTCACCACAACGACCAAACTGGCAAGCAGCACAACGAAAACGAGGATCACGAAGGCCGCTAGACCGATCGTATCCACAATGTGCCCGAAGGTGCCCGTGAATTGCATTATGGCCAAAGCTGCTGCGGCTGCTGCCAAGATAGCCAACATCGCTGTGGTCTTTTTCATATCAAACCCTTCTGCCAACAAGCAGGAAAACGTGGATTGAATCTACTGCCGGTCCGGTGAGAAACGCGAGCCCGCGTGGGAGATCTCGACAATAATCGCGATTGTGGTGTTGTCTTCAATCAGCTCGCGTTCCATGGCAAACGAGGAAACTAGTCTGGTCCGGGGTATTTGACGGTTGTGGCGAGGCATTCATCGTTGAGAACCGCCTGGACCCCATTGATTCTTATAGGAACACCGGAAAACCCGTGAAAAGTGCCGTTTCTACACCATTTCCTACGGATTGCCATCTTTTGGCCATCAAGGAGGCTCGATTCTCTTTCTGTTCAAGAGGGGGGCAACGAAAGCGTTATCTATCCGAATTTACTCTAGGCTTTTCGAATATTTTAGCGGGGGAGTGCCTTGCCTGACAAACAAAGTGCGGTGACGTTGGACAAGAACGACAAGATCATTCTGAAAATGCTTCAAGAAGACTGCAATGTGAGCCTAAAGAAGATCGGCGAAAAGACCGGGCTGTCGTCTTCCACAGTGCACTACAGGGTGAACAGGCTCATCGACGAAGGAGTCATCACCGGGTTCAAGGCAACCGTCGACCCGCTGAAGGTCGGCAAGGAGATACTAGCCATCTCATTGGTGACTGGAAGGTATGGCCCTGAGTACTCGAAGAAGATCGGAGAGAGGATAGCAAAGATCCAGGGCGTCTGGGCAGTATATTTCCTGCTCGGCAACATCGATTTCGCAGTCCTGCTCAGAGCCTCCTCAAGAGAGGAGCTCAAGGAAATCGTTGACGCGTTCATCAAGATAGAGGAGGTAGAACGGAGCAACACCTACCTCATCCTCGAGCGGCTCAAGGAAGACCCGACCGTCCAGCTTTGACGCGATTACTCCTCTGGGCATTCACGAGCTCAAACGCGCACTAAGCTGACGGACCAGGTTGGATCGAATCAAAACAGTGATATAGCGCGAGCGAGAGTACACCGATGGGGGAGAGATACTGGCTAAGACTCGCACATACTGGTCAGTGAGCATGATAGCTGTCTTGAGCATGCTTGTGGCTGCATATGCTGTTCCGGTCGCCAGGGGCGCCGGAACCAACGCCGAATGGACCGTCATGGTCTATCTTGACGGAGACAACAACCTCGATCCTGATTCGTTGGCTGACATTTCTGAGATGATGGAGGTCGGATCGACGGCCAAAGTGAATGTCCTTGTATTGTGGGACAGGTTCAGCGAGCCTGCGTACCTGTATCAGGTGCTGCCAGGAGAACTGAAGCTGATGGACGGGCTCAAGGTCAATGGTCTGGCCGTCAACGGACAGGAGATAAGCATGGCGGACTGGCACGTGCTCGAGGCCTTTGTTGACTATGGCAAGGTCAACCTGCCAGCGAACCACTACATGCTCGACCTATGGGATCATGGGAACGCCTTCGGATCCGCGTGCTGGGACGATCACGCAGACGCACCCTGGAACGCTTCAACTTCGAAGGCTGTGAGCCTGGACCAGATGACCAAGGCGCTGGCAGGCAGTGGTACCATGGACATCCTCACCTACGATGGCTGCACGATTGGCATGGTGGAGATTGCCCACAACCTGACACTAATACCTGCCAGCATGGGAGAGCAGATTCAGTACCTGGTTGCGAGCGAGGAGTACGTTCCCAACAGCGGCTACACATATGACCACATCCTAACGGAAATGAACAGCATGAGCGACCTATCCGCTGCTGCCGTCGCAAAGATGCTCGCGGATGAATATGCTCAGGCCTACAGTCCCCACGGCGACGCGAAGGGCGGATCAACAGTGAATCTCTCTGTCATGGACATCTCCAAGATCGCGCCCATCGCTCCTGCCCTAAAGACCCTGACCTCTTTGCTGAAGCAAGGACTGAGCGAGGACTTCGACTACTACCACGGCCTGATCAGCGAGGTGAGGGGAGAGGCTAACCTTGGATGGTCTCTTTACGGCTGGGACTACCGTGTCGACCTCGGCACCTTCCTATCTGCGCTGTCGGTCTTGTCTAACGACCAGGCTGTGAAGACGTTGGCGGATTCGATCCTTGGGATGATTCAGGATGCCGTGTATGTTGCCAACACCCCAGCCATGGAATCCCAAGGGGCCACAGGTCTTGGAGTGTGGTTTCCCGGTTCCTCGAGGTCTCTCGGGAACGCCAATACTGGCGGAGTCGGAACGCTTACGAGATACTCCCAAGTGTTCGCATTCAGCGAAGATGCTGGATGGGGCAGCTTCCTAGGCGCCTATTGGGGCAAAGCGCCCAAGCCGAAGTAGGCGGAGCTGCGCGCTCCATGATGGCTCTAGCCTCGGACCTTCCAGCCGGAGCAGGATGGCCATCTGTCTGCATTCCGTCAGCAGGTTGCGATGCGACCCCCTCAGATGAGGTCTAGGACGTATACTAGACGCCCTTGTTGGCGCCAATTCCATAGGCCTGGTCCGGCGTGAGGATCCTTGCGAACTCCTTTCGCCGGCGGAGAGAACGTCTCAACTCATAGCACATGTGACATGAATCCGCGTATGCCTTCTTGGGCCTGACCCCCAGCTCTCTGGATAGCGAACATGGCCCACCTCGCATCAACGGTCCGATGATTGGATGGCTCTCGACCACAAGCTCTTCCGTTATGGCTCTGAGAGGTCTTCTCCAAACGTTCCCTATCGTGATCCCCTGGCAGAATTGCACATTCCCATGAGAGTCAACATGCACCCTCGTGATGTTGGGAGGTTCTTCTGGACATCGAGCGAGCGTTCGCCATGCCTTGTGCTTAGCCTTGCCCGCAAGATTCACGGCAGCCCGTCCTCTGAAATAGAGATCTCCGCCCCTGCCGCTCCCACGCGGGTGACAGGAATAGAACTCTACTCCCCTGATGCTAATAGCACTGGCTGGAATCGCCAGATCCTTCGCAGCGAGAAGCGCCATCCTCGTTCTCCGCCTTGATACTGTCGACCCGTGATGGCTGTCCATGCTGAGGCTCATATCAGCAATCTCATGTCGAGCCAGGGGCTCGAGCCAACGATAGGAATCCTCCTTGTCGGTCGCCCAGTACGCATTAGAGACGATACCAACCTCAAAGCCTAGTCTCCGCGCCTCCTCTACGCCTTTGATCAGGATCGGGTAGAAAAGGAACGGTTCCCCGCCCTCGAAGTATATTCTCTTCACGGTCGGGATATCCGCTGACTGCTTCAGGATGTTGACAATCTGCTTGACACTCATAGTTCCTTGTGAATCCGGGCTGCTCCAAACGAAGCAGTGATCGCACTCGGAGTCGCATTTGTACGTTAGCAGGAGATGCACAGCGGTAAGGGATACCAGACCATCACGCAGCTGCAAACGGGCTACGGTCGATATGGTTCTTTCTTCGACCGGGTCAGATCCCCTGCAATCAGCCGGGCGTTATGTGCAAAACTCCACAATTTCCTGTTGGAAGACCCTGGATTATCCAAATCCATGAGGCGTATCCAGTCAACTATTAAGTAGCAAAGAACTGTATAGATGAGCGTTCGGAGAGATAGTTTGGCCGGGAACAGCGGGCGATACAAGGGTCGTAGAAACAGCGAGCCGAGATATCATTCTCCTCGTGAGAGCGAAAGGACTACAATGCTGAACCTCGGCAGGGTCTCTTCATTCAGGTACGGAATGAGGGAGATCATGCAGAACTATGAGATCGAAGACTCGGCAGCGTCTTCAGTGATTGCGAGCGTCATTGCTAAGGGCTCTAGGATCTCAATCGATTCTGCGATTCACTACGTGCGCGACCAAGAGAAGACGGGCATATATCCGAAGGAGGTCTCAGACGAGATCTGCGATCTCCTCGACAGGTTTTCGAAGCTCAGGTAGAAATCCCAGGTACCGCCGCCGAGTCCTGTGGAACGGGTGATTACAACAATCAGCGCGAGCGGGCCTTGGCTGAGGACACCGCCATCAGGTAATCCTCTATCCGCTTCACCCTGCTGCCAACCTTCCCGATCTCTTGGTGGAGCTGCTTCAGATCCGCGACCAGCTCCTCGGGGATCTTAACCTCGACTGGTTCCATCGGCAGAGGGGAAACCGATGGCTGGATCTGAATCTGGGCAATCTGGTCCTTGAGGGATGCGATCGCATTTGCCAGAATGTCGAATCTAGGGTCGTCAGGTTCCTCCACTTCACCAGAGCCAGTCGCGACCATACCAATCGCCTTGTCAATCTTCCTGTCGGTCGTCGCGAGTATCACGCCCAAGCCCTTAGCCACCTTCTTGTCCAGGGTCGACTTGAACTCCTCGAGGTCGTTCCTCAGGTTCTTCTCGACCTCCTCTACCTTTGCGTCCTGGGCCTCAACCCTTGTGACGAGTTCCTTGAGTCCGCCGAGTTCCTTGGCGACACTGGTTAGTGCCTTGAGCACGTCCTCATCTACGGCGACCTCACCAGCAATCTGCGGGTAATTCTTTAGGGCGTCTACCATCGAAAGCATGTCGATGTTCGGGCCAGCGCGCTCGATCCCCTGCCTTATCGGGGCGAGCTTGGACATCGCGGCCTCCGCCATCTTGACGGGATTCTTGTTCCAGTTCGCCATATCGCTCAGCTCGTCAATGAGCTTTTCCAGCGACCGGACGGAATCAGCGACATCAGAGGTTTCGAGGGACCTCATGTCCCTGATGGCATCCTTCCTGCCCTTAGCCGTAGCGTCCTTGGTCGAGTATCCCTCATGAGGATAGACCGTGACCAGGTACGAGACGCCGGACATGACCTTGCCCATGACGTAGTCCCAGCTCTGGCTCGAGACGGTGATGGTCGATTTCTCGGACTTCTCGAAAAGGAGGCAGAAACAGCCGTTTGGCATCCAGCATACCTCGATGGCGTACGGGTGATTCCTTGCGAACATCGGGATGCTCTGCGGGCTTTCGCTCTCCACCGTGCTGAGGTAGGATACGACATACGATCGGGCATAGTTAGCTAGGTCTATGTCCGTTGGCACGCCCTTCTTTGAGCTCTGCTTCTGACCGTTCATGGCCACACCATGCCCGGCGCGCGCTAGAGCGACTGTGGCTCAAGCTACTCGAAGGCAAACTCCAGACAGCGCATCCTCCAGTGCCGTATAATACGTTTCCTGTCGTTTCTCGGGCGTGATTATCAACCCTGCCGAGGCGATGGTTTGCTGTTCGAGAAACAAGCCCCTAGAAGGCCGAGGAAGAAGCCGCCCAATCATCAGACGATTTGATCTGGCCAGTATTTAGTTCGCATTTGAGTCTGACCCTGCCACCGTCGAAGAATATGAAAGCTCGCCTGACCTGGGAAAGGTAAAGCCTCGTCCACTTCCCTGCCCGGGTTAGAGCCTTCCCCTCGCAGCTTAGGAGTCCCATTGAGACTAGGATATTAACCCGTCTGTAGCCCAGGGTCGTGGGGATGTTTAGCTGCTGGCACATGTCCTGTACGCTTCTTGGCCTATTCTTTGCGTATGTCAGAATCTTGGCGGAGTACTCATCGATCAGCAGCCTCGATAGTTCATATGCATTCACTGTGGAAGGCCCTCCGCTCGATAATTGGAGCACTAGAGGGATAAACCATGGTGCACGATTCTAATTCGAGAGTATCAGTGGCGATAGGTGCTTTTGCGATGGCTCTTGAGAATCATCGGTGGGTCCGACCTGGACCCCCCTTCGGTCTCAGTCCTGAAGAATCTACGTGATTCTCAAGTCTTGGAAAACGATGGACAAATATATATATCATCATATAGTTCCATAATCAGCAAGGGAAGGGATGCAGGACCCCCCATTCCCACAGTGAGGGGATCTAAGTGGCCAACGAGTTGAGCATAGCTCAGATACTGACTGATCAGTACAACATGAACATTCTGGCCGCCACAAGCCACAAGGCCAGGAGCGCCAGGGAACTCGCATTTATGTTCGATATTCCATTGGCTAGCTGCTACAGGAAGCTCAGGGAATTGTCTTCTTCCGGCCTGATCGAACAAGAAGGGAGCGAGCTGACATCGGATGGAAAACGCTACAAGATCTACCGATCAAGGATCGGCTGTGTGACCTTGGTCTACGAGAAGGGCACCCTCAGAGTGAAGGTCGACATGACCTACAGATCCACCCCCCTTGAGATCGTTCAGAACATGGCCACGCCAAAGTCGAGGGAACTCTGAGACCAACCTACGATGGCATTTTGAAGAACCGCGTTCTACAGACTATGCGCACCCATCCGGTGTTGTCAATCAGTCCTCTGGAGACTTGGGTCTATCACCAGGAGAATCACATCGGATGCTCCTTTTTGTCATCTATGAGAATCAGCCATTGTTACTCTTCTCTGCTTTTGAGCAATAGTCTTTAAGCTCTACACGCTCGATTGTAACGGCCGAGAGAGGTCACCATGCCCTGTAGGCAGTTCCTCTCATGTCCTAACCCTGGGAGGCACATCTCTCTCCTTCCCCGCCTGAATCGGTAACGGCGGCGAAAGCCATCGGAGGTGAAGTGGAGAAACGCCGTGACCTGCCGTCCCCCTGAGGATGGGCCAGACAAGACCATTTGCTCGCGATTAGTTAGGCCTTTGCCTGTCGCAGGTGGACGATCTGTGGACTATCAGGACACCTTCGACAGGTGCGAGCTTTGAAAGCCCGGAGGCTCGCCGAAAGAGGGTGGATCGGCTCTGACGATTCCCTCATGAGGCTGGACGCCTCAACGTCACTTAGACACGGAGCCCGGGATTGGAGACGCGAAAAAAGTGGAGACAAAACGGTTGCAGGAAACTAGCATGGAAGAAGAGAAAGGAAAAGGAGCCTGAGATAAATGGCCGGCCTGTTCAAGATGAAGCCCAAGAAGGGCGGCACTCCAGCTAGAAGAAAGCTGAAACGCTCCGAACATGCGAGAGCTCTCAAGAGGGCCGAGGAGACCGAGGCGTCAAGCGTCAAGGAAATGTGTGAGTTGCTCGGCCGTCTAGAGGAGCTAGAGGGCAAGTTGGTCAGGCTGGATACCGTACTCAGAACGGTGCGAACCGAGAGCACTAATGTCCGAGACAAGGTGACGCGAACGGATGAGGACATCCGCAAGCTCCTCTCGATCTTCAAGGTCGCCTCGGAGAGGTTCAAACCCTTCGCGGAGGTCTCAGAGCAAGGGCAGACCCCTCCCGGCGATGAGGAGCTGGAACTTCTACCCATTGACCTGGGCGGGGAAATTCCGGAGTTCGCGCCGTACAAGGAAGGAGAGAGCGAGACACAGGCCTTCAAGATGGCAGAACCAGCTGAACCAGATAGAGGTGCCACGCCGCGGGAGCCAGGTATGTCGTCAGTGGCCACAGATAGAGGAGCAGCGGCTAGGAGCAAGCACAACAAGAAGCCGCTTCTAAGCTCAATACCTCATGACTTCCTCACCCTCGTAACAGTCATGCGCTGGATTGAATTCCTGTTCGAGCGTGTTACGCGCGACAAGATCTCCCTGGTGCTGGACTACTATGTCGATGTCGGTTGGATCAGTGAGGACGTGAAGTCCGAGATCATGTCCTATGCTAGAGGTGAGATACAGGACGTGACGAAGTACTTGCCATCCGAGGAAGGGGGAGAGGACTTGTTCCAGGGATTGCCCGCGCCAACCGCGGCTCCGTACAAGAAAGTCGAAGACTGGCGTTTATCCGCCGATGACCATTTGAAGTCCCTGATGTTCATCCAGAAAATAGCAGGGCTAGAGGTCGACAAAGACCGGCTAAACTCCCTTGAATTAAACATCTCGAAGTTCAAGGAGAGCCTAGAAGGCTTTCATGGAGTGTAGTATCTGGCAACAAGAGCGATGTTCTTCATCACCCCTCCACGCGATTAGGGCGGAGCAGTTAGCCATATCACAGAAAGATAGCACAATCGCCGATCACGCTTGCAAGGCTTCATGTCGGCCTGGCTGATTCATCATAGGACGTAGTTCACGATGTAGATAATCTCTCCAGACAAGAACGCCCCAAACCACACAATCATGAGGTACTTGGAGATGGTGCCATGCAGCCTGACGCGCGATCTCCTCTTCCACTGAAGGAGTCCCGTCAGGAGCATCACAATCTCTAGGAGTATGACGATCACCGCAACGATGCCGTGGGCGATGAAGTATGCTAGGAGCGCCCCCCGGATGTCAAGCGTTGACCCCTCGACCTGCCCGCCCGAGAGCCTGAAAAGCATGTAGAATATCGACAAGCTCAGGTCCCAAACGACCGCTATCGTTCCCGTCGCGCGGTGGTAAGGGAGGTGCCTTCTCCCGCTGATGTATGCGTGGGTGAAGAAGAACGCAACGGGGATCAGCGCCAAGGCGACGAAGGTGCTGACCAAAGGTGCGGCTGTCATGAGCTTAGGATGTAGCTATCATCTAGATTAGCCTTCGCGATTGTCCTCCCCGCAGACGTGAATTCCGGCTGAGCCAGCACCCGCGGACTAGCCTGATGGCGAGTCGCAAAGCTTTAAGTACAGTACCAGTTATCAAGGAATCAGGTGATTTAGTTTGCAGAAACCCTTGGCTGTTCTGAACAAGGCGATCAATCAGCAGGTGATCGTTGAGCTCAAGGGGAAGAGGGGGTACCGCGGTATCCTGGACGGGTACGACCCGCACATGAACCTGGTGCTCAAGAACGCCGAAGAGATACTCGACAACAACGTCAACCGCAAGGTCGAGTCGATCATCGTGCGCGGGGACAATGTGATATACATCTCCCCATGAGGTAGGACAGCATGACGAAGGGCACACCGTCGATGGGCAAGCGCTCTAGCAAGAAGACGCATATCGTCTGCAGAAGGTGCGGAAAGCGCGCGTACCATGTAAGGCACAAGATCTGTGCGTCTTGCGGCTTCGGCGCAACAGCTAAGCTTAGGCATTACAACTGGGCTAAGCAGCATTGATGAGAACGTTCCGTGATTTGAGGGGTGAGGTCGTTGGAGCCTGAGCACCCGCAGGATGAGTGTGGCGTTTTCGCCATAGCCTCTGTAGCGAACGTCTCGGTTGATGTTTTCTACGCCCTCAGGGTGCTTCAGCACAGGGGCCAGGAATCCGCTGGTATCGCTGTCCACGACACCGACGGCATCAAGGTCATCAAGGGCATGGGGCTCGCGCATCAGGCGCTGAAGAACGAGGACGTCAGGAACCTCAAGGGGATGCAGGGCATAGGCCATGTCAGATATTCTACCGTCGGCTCATCAACGCTCGAAAACGCGCAGCCAATAGTCGTGTCCACGAACTACGGTGACATAGCCCTCGCGCACAACGGCGAGATAGTCAACGCCACGAAGATCATGGACGACCTGAAGAAGAAGGGCTGGGCGTTCATCACTTCGAGCGACTCAGAGATCGTGGTGCGGCTACTTGCGAACGACATTGCCAATACTGGTGATCCCGTCCGTTCGCTGAAGAATCTGATGTCGATGATCCAGGGCTCGTACTCCATGACTGTGATGATCGATAACAGGGTGTTCGCCGTCCGGGACCCGTATGGCATCAGGCCGCTGTGCATAGGCAAGACGAAGGTCGGCTACGCAGCAGCATCGGAGAGCGTCGTTTTCGACACGCTCGGCGGGGAATTCCTGAGAGACGTGGAGCCGGGGGAGATAGTCGAGCTCCTTCCTGGAGAGGCGAAATCAATCAAGACCGGCCTTTCCAAAGGGCGCGCGCACTGCATGTTCGAGTGGGTGTACATCGCGAGGGCCGACTCGTCCATTGATGGGAAGCTCGTGTACGAGGTAAGACGAAGGATAGGCCAGAGGCTGGCGAAGGAGCAGCCGGTCGATGCCGATGTCGTCGTTCCTATTCCAGATTCTGGCAGATCCCACGGCATAGGCTACTCTGAGGAATCTGGCATACGATACTCCGAGGGACTCATGAAGAACAGGTACGTTGAGAGGACATTCATCATGCCTGAGCAGTCCGAGAGGACGACAAGCGTGATGCTCAAGCTCAACCCGCTCAAGAGCGTGATAAAGGACAAGCGCATTGTGCTCGTGGACGACTCGATAGTCCGGGGCACGACCATGAGGCAGATCGTACAGCTGGTCAGGAGCGCGGGAGCGAAGGAGGTCCATGTCAGGATAGGCTCTCCTCCGATCAGAGCGCCGTGCTACTTCGGGATTGACATGAAGACCAGGGATCAATTTGCGGCGACGGGCAGGACCGTCGAGGAGATTGGCAAGATGCTCACGGCGGACAGCCTGGGATACATCTCCGTTGATGGGCTCGTGGATGCGATAGGGCACAACGCAACGGACCTGTGCTTGGGCTGCCTGACGGAGGAGTACCCGCTCCCTGTTCCTGGAGAGAAGGTCAGGTACCAGAGAAAGCTGGACGCGTTCACTTGATGAGTTCTCGTGAACTGACAGTCGGCAAGGTTTAACTACACCTACCATATTCAACGCCAAACAGCATGGGCCGGTAGATCAGCGGCAGATCGCTCGCTTGGCATGCGAGAGGTCGCGAGTTCAAATCTCGCCCGGTCCACACTTACGCATAGCCAGACAAATATTTTTCCGTTTCAATTAAATCGTTTTTGCCCGAATTGACTTTTCGGGACCTATCGGACGGATTAACCGAACTCCATGCCCGGTCTATCTCATCCCGCACCATCGCGTCCGATTTTCGACAGTAGTAGGTCTCCGTGGTTTTTGTCGAAGAATGCCCCATGCTTTTCGACACTGCGTCGATCGTCGCCCCCCGATCGAGAAGAAGCTGCCCGTAGGTCCGTCTCAGGCTCCGGATGTCGAACTTCACGCCCGACAGTCGCTCTACCCTGCGCTTGAGCGCGCCTATGCCCTGCTGGGTGTAGAAGTTCAGCCTGCCCCTCGGGGAGACGCTAGGGACGAGGGGAACGACATCCTCGCGGATGTCGCGCCGGTACAGCATTTCTGTCCGGGCGGTCATGTAACGGACCACGTATCCTCTGGCCGGCTCGGGTATGTACACGACCCTCTTCTCGCCCCAGCTTGCCTCGCCCTTCGGGTGGCGAACCCTGATGGTCCATTCCCGCATATCCAGGTCTTCCAAGTGAGCGAGCCTTAGCTCGCTCATCCTGAGGCCGCAATACCCGTAGATGGCCATCAGGAATCCTGCGACCTTCCCTCTCCAGCCTGGGATCGAGTCCGCGGCCGCCAATATCCTTCGGAAGTCGTCCTCCGGCAGGGAAGGCAACCTTCGGACACGCTGCATGGGTATTGCCTGCTTGTTCTGCTCCCGGAGGTTGGCTATCACGGGGTTGCCACACCAATCGAGAAAGACCTCAAGCTGGCCTATCTGCTTGCTCACCGTGTTGACGCTCAGGCCTCTCCCTCTCATGTCCTTCAACAGCTCCGTGACCTCCAGGACGCCCATCTTCATCGGGTCGTCCGTCCGAACCTTCTTCTCGTTCTTCAACCGCCGAAAGTCTGCGCCGAGCTTCCTGAGCTTCCTGTGCGTTTCCGCGACGGTCGCTGGGGAGTAGAACCCCTCGGTCTCCTCCGCGTAGCGCGCCAGAAGCGTCAGGAAAGGGTAACGGCCCAAAGACCGTCCCCTCCTCTTCCGGCCGGGCTTTCGTCGTTTCTTGCCCACGGAGGCCTCACTACAGCCGCCTTCTGCCTGTTGGACGGCATTAGATCGGCGCTCCACGCCCTGTTCGGGCGCAGAGCCATGACAGCGTGATGAGGGCTTAATCCTTGCCATTTTCTTCAGCCAGAACAAAGTCTATCCACATGGATGGATTCGAACAAAAAGAAGAAGAGAGGATGCTGGTGATGGCAACATCCAATTCAGACAAGCGGAGAATCTAGCCTTGTGGTAAGATTCCCGATTCCGTCACTCACTCTCTTCGGCGTCTTCTTCATCATCCAGGCCTTCGTCTTCGTCCATCTCGTCGACGAACTGCAGTAGGAGATGAATCACGAATTCCTGCAGAGTGACTCCTCTTTTCCGTGCGGTTGCGTTCAGAACTCTTGCAAGCTCCCCTCCGATCTCGACTGTTTCTGTTTCCATAGGCTCACCGGGCGTTGATTTGCCTAGACGCTCGCCCGCACTTCTGAGTGCGCGAAAAGCATTTGTATAATATTCCCTATAATTCCCAATTATGCGCAAAAATGCGAAGGAGGCAACGAAAGACAAAAAGAGTCAACGAGCTGGGCGAAGGCCTCTTATTGCGGATGCTCTTCTGGAACTTGAGCCGTACAAAACCATTCTGGCGAAAATGGAGGCAGAGCAGGGTAGGCAGGAAAGAGCGGGAGGCGGAGATGGCGTCACGCTGGAATGGCTGTTCAAACTGGGGATAGAGCACCCGACAGGATCAGGACGAGTGCTTGGCAAGTCTTCAATCTCCCGCTACCTCCTAAGGTTGCGCAATGCGGGTTTTGTGAAGAAGGAAAAGTGGCGGTTCTCACTGACCGCGAGGCTGACCGACCTCCTCGCTATGCAGAAGATGATGGGCTGGATAAAAAACGCAGATTTCTCAGTCCTTGGGCCAGACCGAAACACGATCGTGTTTGGTGAGGTTGGAAAGCGAATAGGATTCGGAGAGGTCCTGGTCAAGAAACTGAAGCCTCTGACCGACTGGGTCAGAGACGAGACTGTGAAGATGGTGTGTCAAGAGCTGAAGCTCAGACTCACTGATGCAATCCGAGACTTGGAACTTGGCAAGAGTGGGAAGTCCTACATCTCTCGTGAAAGGTCGATTCATGAGAAAGCCGCCCTTCTTCTGTACGCCGGGGAGATTCTAGGCGCGGAACTTGAACAAATGGGATACAGCGACAAGAAACTGAGCGAACTCGGATTGATGGACACCGTCCGCGAGATAAGAGATGAGAAAGGCCTGCCTCTCATCAAGGAGAAGAGTCATAGGCGGAGGGTGAAGGCGGTCACATTCAAGATTGAGAGAGGACGCACAAGAAGGCCCGGACGCGAGCAGATTGAAGGCATAATCTGGAAAGACCTCACGCCCCTTCTCTCGGCTCTGAGAAGCAGCCCCACTTTCGTTGCGCAGGTCGTTCCCATGGAGCATTTGTGATGCACTGCATAAGACGCCTAACACCTGTTTAGGATCTCACATCCACACGATCGCGACTAGGGCAATCTTTCCATGTGGAGAGCTTTGACTTCGGCCAGCGCAGCCAAGCTTGTCTTTCCATATGGTTGGACGAGGAATGATACCACCTCGTCTCGGGAAAAGAAGAGGTGGTGTCGAGATTCTGCCCCGGAAAGACGACATGCATTGACTTCGTGAAATCAAAGCTCAGAGTCCGCGCCATGTAGACTCAAAGATGTGGCCATCTATCAATCAAGCGATTATTGCACCTAGCTAAACTCCTTTCTTCTTACCTCCCTCTATGTTGAAGAGGCGACTCGCCTTCTTCCGAATCTCGTTTCGTCTTCTTTGATTTTGCCTCCCGTCGTTGATTCTATCAAGGGGTTTGTCGGACAAGCCTCTATTCGCGGTTTTCCCGC